>Ga0163150_10000154_pt1 | contig 123825 bp, 106 predicted proteins | sample OliLakLV19P2IB_FD_148628 | JGI IMG/M metagenome (GOLD analysis project Ga0163150, IMG submission 148628) | Freshwater microbial mat bacterial communities from Lake Vanda, McMurdo Dry Valleys, Antarctica - Oligotrophic Lake LV.19.P2.IB | ecosystem: Environmental > Aquatic > Freshwater > Lake >...
GCGGGGTAGTGGGGCGCGCGGGGGCCGCGCCCAAGTCGCCGCCCAAGTCACCACCGAGGTCGCCAAGGCCGGCAAAGGACTGGGTGCGGGCGTCCATCTCGGAGAGGAAGCGGTCCATCTCCTTGAGCATGACGTCTTCGGGGAAGTTGCCCTCGAACTTGATCTGCACGAGGGCCTCGCCGTTGCGCACGGCGCCGCTGAACTGCGAGACGCGGAGGCCGGGGGTCTCGGCGTATTCGCCGGTCATGCGGATGACGTAGGAGTTCTCGCCGAACTCTCGGCGAAAGACTTTTAGCGACGCCTTGCCGACGGCCTGCGTGTCGGCGCCGAGCTGGTCGCGCAGGTCCTGAATCTCGCGGGCATGTTCGGGATCGTTTTCAAGGGCTTTGATCTGCTGCTTGATCTGCCCGCCGCGGATGGCCGCGATCGAGGGGCCTTCCTTTTCGACGGCGGCCAGGTCAGCCTTCAGGCTCTTGATCTGCTGAACACGTTCCTTCTGAAGCTCCTCGATCTGCCGCTCGATCTCCTGCTGCCGGAGGTTTAGGAGCGGCGAGGTGAGCGAGCGGAGCGCTTGGTTCAGCCGGCCTTCGAGGGCGGCCGCGTCCTTCACGTCCGGGATTTCGGAAATGCGCTTCGGGTCGAGGAGGCGCACGTTGACATCGACCCAGCCGTACCAGATGCCGTTCCTGACCAGCTCGGCGTCGCTGCGGGCGGCGGCGAGGCCGGGCCAATTGTTCGACTTGTAATACGTCATCGTCGACTGCTTGCGCACCAGCGTGGCCATGCGGACGAAGGCGGGCCGCATCTGCTCGACGCTCATGGTGTTGTACGGGGCGAAGGCGGCCTCCATGACGGCCTTTTGCCCCGCCTGATCGAGCCTGTCGCCATCGCCGCCGCGCTGTCGGGCGGCGGCGGCGGCCGCCATCGCCTTCGCCGCGCCCGAAAGGTCCTGCTCCATCTGCTGCGCCATCGTCTGGGCGACTGTGCGATAGATCATCATCATGCCCATCGCGCCTTCGCGGGCCCCGACGCCCTCGGCCTGCCCCAGGCGGGCCATCTCCGCGATGCCCGAATCGAAGACGCTCTGCGCGGTGGCCGCGTCCATGCCGACGGGCACCGCGTCGCGCAGGAACTTCTGCCAATACTCATCGGCGCTCTTGACGCCGCTGCGGGCCTGCGGCGGCGCTTCCCACGGCAGCTTCCAGGAGCCGTCTTTATTCAGCTGCGCCGGCGTCGGGAGAATCGACTGATGCAACTGCTTGGCGTCGGCGAGGAAGGGGCCTTGGAGTTTTTCCAGCGCGGGGAACGGGTGGTCGGCGGCACGCGACATCGGCACTGATGCCAGCGCCATCGCGCCGCTCAACATGCCGAGCGCGAGGGTGCAAGAGAAGGAATTGGGGTGGGGTTTCATGGTTCTCCTTGCCATCGGGGTAGCTTGATGAAGGGTGCCACGGACAGCGCAGCGAGGCTTCGCGAGCGGAGTCGTCCGTGCTTTGCAGGTCCGGGGCCGCCGGCACGGACGACTGCGCTCGGCGGCCCTCGCTCCGCTGTCCGTGGCACCCGCATCGTGTTCAACCCGCGCGAGTTTCACTGCGGGTTCCCGCCGCCGGTGGCGTTGGCCGGGCCGGGATCGGCCTGTGGCCTCTTCGCGCCGCCGGTTCCGCCGACATTCACCTTCTCTTCTTTTCCAATCGTGTCGATATCCACCTTCTCGTTGGTGAAGCGGACGCGGACGGCGCCGTTGGCCATCTTGATCTGCTTGACGCCGTTGATCGTGCCGCGGACGCGCAGCCGCATGCGGAACTCGACGAGGCCGGGGGTGCGCGGGCGGAACTCCATCAACGGGCCGTCGAATAAAGACACCACGTCGGGCCACTTCTTCCCCTCACCGGCGTTGGTGTTGTCGCCCAGGGCGAACAGCTCGGTGGGCTTGGGGCCGTCCGTGTTTCGTCCGCCGAGGCCATCGACATCGGCGAGGCTCACGCCCAGCGCCGCCCGGAGGTCCGTCTCCTTCTCCGGCAGGCGGTAGGCGAGCACCGTAAGCTCCAGCACCTCGAAGTTCTTGATCCGCGCTTCGCGATCGATGTGCGACATGAGCAGGTCGATGTTGAAGGCGATGCGGACATCCTCCGATGCCAGCAGGGTCTGGATCGGCGATTCCTCCGTCCCCTTCGCCAGGTGCATGTAGGGCGCGATCGAGCGCTTGCCGCTGGCTTGCTCGAGCCGCAGGTCGAACGAGGAAGGGACGGGGTCGCTCTTGAAGTAGGCGTCTTCGCGGGGCGCGATCAACTTGGCCACGGCGTCCCATGCGGCCTTCACGCTGGGCAGCGTGTCGTTGAGTTGATCGAGCTTCAGCGGCTTGAGGACCTCCACTTCCGGCTTTTCACCCGGCTTGGGCTGATCAGGTTTGGGGTCGTCGGGGCCGGGCGCGTCGGCCGAGCGCGGGATCACGATGAAACGCTTGAAGATCGGCTCCCAATCGATCGGGTGCGACTGCGACTCGGCGGACAGGTCGCCCAGGTCGTCGAAGTCGTCGGCCTTCGATGATGCGGCCGCCGCGCACAGCACGAAGCCGGCGAAGGCGATGAAGAAAAAATTGGCAGGGGTGCGGTTCATGACGGTCTCCGTGTCCAGTGCTGTTCGTTGGGTGCAGTGCCGCACGGATTACGATATTTCAGCGTCCGATGCCACTGGCAGTCCGCTGGCAGTGTTTTGGATCAAGGCACTGGCCGCGGACTGCCAGTGGTATTAAGACCCTCTGACACTGATCAGGCCACCGAGACACCGAGAGCACCGAGAAAGAAAAAGGAAAAGCCATGGCATCCGCAGAAACCATCAAGGAAACTCTGATCCCACTTCTCTTTGCCTTCCTCGGTGCTCTCGGTGTCTCGGTGGCCGTTTTGTTGGAAACTCTAAGACTCACTTGAACGCGGCGCCGACCTTCACCGCGATGGGGGGTAGGCCTTTGGCCGCGTCCGCCTCGGCGGTGGCGGGAAGCTTGTAAAGCGCCTCAATGAACTTCGGGTCGTCGGCCTTGAAAACGACGCTGAACTTCTCGCCTTCGGCTTTGGGCTGGTCGATCTCCCACAACTTCAAGGACTCGTTGTAGGCGGCCCGCTTGCAATCGATGGTCGCGAAGGGAGCCAACCGGCCGGTGATGCGGATGCGCAAGGTCTTGACGTTCTGCACCGGCTGGTCGTCGGAATCCAGCACCTGCGCCAGGTACTCGATCTTCATGCCGTCGCTGTTGAGGTCGCGGCGGCTGGGGACCGCGAACTCCAGGGGCTCGCTGGGGGCCACGATGTCTTCCTCCGTCGCCTGTCCCGCGAGGATCGTCAACCGCACGCCGGAAAAAAGTTTGTTCTCCACGGCGTTGGCGTAGAGCGCCTTGTAGTGGGCGGCCATGTCGGCCGCCGCGGCGTTCTCATTCTCATCGAACGGCCGGCGCATGATGACGGTCAGCACGACGTTGCCGATCTGCTTGCGGGCGGCGAACTGCTTGTACTTCTCGTCGGTGGTCTCGTTGATCGCGCGGTAGATCACCGAGGTGCCGGTTTCCTTGTTCTTGCCCAGGTCTGTCCAGCCCGCCGAGGAGGACAGCCCGGTGTTGACCGAGACGCGGTACAGCCCGCTGAACATCGACTCGCCGTTTTTGCCGGGGAGCACGATCGTGTAGACGGCCTTGCCGCCGTCCTTGCGCGGCGGCTGATCGAGCTTGCCGGGGTCGGCCTGCTCCTTGCTCTTCACGGCGCCCGGCTTGATTGTGTTGTAGAGCGTGCGGGCCGCGCGGCGGTCGTAGTCGGTGTAGTCCGCCGCGAGACTCAGCGCGGGACGCAGGGCGATGACGATGGCGATGCCTGCCAGTGCGATGCGCGACATAAAAGGACCTCCCGAATAAATGGGCCGCGTGGATTCTACCGTGCGGCAGCCGATTTCCGCCTGCCATTGGCGGTGCTTGCAAACGTACAGGTCTAGCCGCGAACGGGTTTCCCCATTGTATTTATTGCACGAGTCGCGCAGCGAAATCGTCCAAGCCATCTGGAGGTCGAACCTCCGCAATGGAGGCATTGAGGCAAGACGCCGCCGCGGGCGATGGAACAATTCAAGCAGAGCCGCTGCACGCAAGCGTGCGGAACCCGCGGTATACAAGGCGCTTTCCGGCTACCGCTCGCTTACGCTTCACGGCTCTGATCGAGTTTGCGACAGAGCTGCGGGCACTGAAAAGACTGACACCCTTTTTCCCACGGATATCATGGCGACCATGTGGCGAACCCCTTTTTCTTTTGTCGTCATTGCCTTGTTGCTCGTCCGCTCCCTTGACGCCGCCCCGGCGGAGTGGGGCGACCGGCGGCTGCCGGTGAGCGACGGGCTGATCATCTGGCTCGACGCGGCTGGGCAAAGCGCGGCGCGGGCGGCTCACCAGCGCGGCGCGATCGAGAGCGGCGGGCTCGTTGATGTTTGGTACGACTCGAGCGGCCGGGGCCATCACCTCGTGCAGCGAACGCAATCGGCGCAGCCGCGCTTCCTCGCGGCGGGGCAGTCCGGCGTCGTGGGCTTCGACGGCGTCGATGATCATCTTGCCCTCACAGGGATCAAGGGCGAACTCAAGGAATTCACCGCCATTCTCGTTGCCGCCCCGCGCCGCAACGGCGGCTACTTCCGCGCGTTCCTCGCCATCAACGAAACCGGCAAAAACGATTACCTCACCGGCTTCACGCTCGACCAGTCCGGCCAGCCCACCGACGACTTCAGCGCCATCAACATCGAAGGCCGCGGCTTCCAGGGCGCGGTGAACCAGATGCGGCAGAAGCACGCCTTCGGCGGGTTTCACATCATCACCGCCAGCACCGGCGCCGGCGGCGACGATGCCGTGAAACTGTTCATCGACGGCGAGGCGCAAAACAGCCGGGCCCGCGCGAAGCATGCCGGGCCGCTGAAGATGGATGACATCACGCTGGCGGCTCGGTTCTACAGCAACGATGGCGATCCGCCGCGGGTCAGCGGTTTCCTGCACGGCGACATCGCGGAGGTGCTGCTCTTCGATCGCGCCCTCGGCGATGCGGATCGCGCCAAGGTCGAGGCGTACCTGCGCGACAAGCACGAGGCGCTGCTGCGGCTGAAGCCCGGTGAGTCGCTCGACGCGGTGGCGAAGCAGGTCGTGGGCGTGCCCTTGAAGAAGGAACGGCCCGGTGGCGATGCGGTCGGCGCGCCGCCCGTGCAGATGTTTGTCCCCGGGTTCACCGTGCGCGAGCTGCCCGTTAAGCTGACGAACATCAACAACCTCCGGTATCGCCACGATGGCAGGCTGGTCGCGCTCGGTTATGACGGACGCATTCACCTATTGACCGACAGCGATGGCGACGGGCTCGAGGACAAGGCCACCGTGTTCTGGGACAAGGGCGGCCTGCGCGGGCCAATCGGCATGGCGCTCACGCCGCCCGGATACCCGCACGGGACCGGTGTGTTCGTTGCGTCCAAGGGCAAGGTCTCGCTGATCGTCGACACCAACGGCGACGACAAGGCAGACAAGGAAATCGTCGTCGCCAGCGGCTGGAGGGAAGGATGGCACAACGTCGATGCGGTCGGCGTCGCGGTCGATAAGGACGGCTCGATCTATTTCGGCATCGGCTGCGCCAACTTCGCCAACCCGTACCTCACCGACAAGGACGGCAACAACGCCCAGTACGACATCAAGAGCGACTTCGGCACCATTCAGAAGGTCTCGCCTGATTTCAAGAAACGCGAGACGGTGTGTACCGGCGTGCGCTTCTCCATCGGGCTGGCAATCAATCGGCACGGCGACCTCTTTGCGACCGATCAGGAAGGCGCGACGTGGCTCCCCGGCGGCAACGCGCTCGATGAGCTGCTGCACATTCAGCCGGGCAAGCACTACGGCTTCCCGCCGCGGCACTCGAAGCATCTGCCCAACGTCGTCGATGAGCCGGCCGTCGAGCTGTACGGCCCGCAGCACCAGTCGACGTGCGGCATCGTGTTCAACGAGCACCTGCCGGCCGAGCAGTTCAAGGGATGGAAGCACTTCGGGCCGGCGGGTTGGAAGGGCGATGCGCTGATCGCTGGCCAATCGCGCGGCAAGATTTATCGCACGACGCTGATGAAAAAGCCCGGGTCCTCCGGCGGCTACACCGCGCGGTCGAGCATCATCGCGGGGCTCGGCATGCTGACGGTCGATGTCTGCGTGTCTCCGACCGGCGATCTGCTGGCGGCGTGCCACAGCGGGCCGCCGGACTGGGGCACGGGGCCCGCCGGTGCGGGGCGGCTGTTCAAGATTTCCTACAGCGATCCCACCGCGCCGCAGCCGGTGGCCGTCGCGCCGCGCAGCCCGGTCGAGCTGCGCGTGCGGTTCGACAAGCCGCTCGATGGTGCGGCGCTGGCCGGTGTCGGCAAGGAGGCGGAGATCACCTACGGCGAGTTCGTCCGCGCCGGCGACCGCTTCGAGCAGCTCAAGCCGCCTTATGAAGTCGTGAAGCAGCAGGACGCGACGCCGCGGTTCGCGCTCGCCGTCGCCGGCGTCTCGTTGGCGGATGAGAATCGGACGCTCGTGCTGCACACCGCGCCGCACCCGGTGCGCGGCTGGTACGCGCTGCGATTGCCCGGCGCGATCGCCGGCAGCAAGAGCGATATCGACCTCGATTACAGCCTGGTCGATGCGAAGGACGCGTGGGTCCCCGATCGCACGGCGGCTTCGCTGGTTGGCGCGCCGAGCGAAACCAAGCCGGTCGAGGTTGCGCAGGGCAACTGGCTGCGCGGGCAGCGTCTCTATATGGATGAGGCCAAGTGCGCGACGTGCCACCAGGTGCGCGGCATCGGCCGCAACGTAGGGCCGGACCTCTCGAACCTCCCGCACCGCGATGTCGCTTCGATCATCCGGGACATCATGGACCCCAGCGCTACCATCAACCCCGACCATGTGACCTATACCGTCACGCTCAAGGATGGCAGCGAGCTCACGGGGGTTCTTCGCAGCGAGGCCAACGACCGTCTCCGCCTCATCGACTCCGCCGGTAAAGACACGCTGCTGATGAAGGGCGACGTCACCGAGTTCCGCGCATCGGCGCTCTCGACAATGCCCACCGGCTACGACAAATTACTGGGCGGGGAAAAGCTTGCCGACCTGCTCGCGTTTCTGCGGACGGAGCCGCCGTCGATGCCGCGCGAGCTCGATGGCGTGCCGCCGGCGCGCTCGCGCGCCGAGGTGGAGGCGGTGCTCGCCGGCGCTCCCGAGTCGTCTCGAAAATCCAAGTCAATTCGTGTCGTCCTCGTCGCCGGCCGCAAGGACCACGGCAAAGGCGAGCACGATTACCCCGCGTGGCAAAGGGCTTGGTCGCGGCTGCTGGCGATGGCGGATCAGGTGAAGGTGGAGACGGCGTGGGACTTCCCCACCGCCGAGCAGTTCAAGGCCGCCGACGCCATCGTGTTCTACCAGCAGGGCACCTGGACGAAGGAACGGGCCGCCGCCATTGATGCGTTCCTCGCGCGCGGTGGCGGGCTCACCTACATCCACTACGCCGTCGACGGCGGCAAGGAGTCGCCCGAGTTCGCCCGGCGCATCGGTTTCGCATGGGTCGGCGGCGGCTCGAAGTTCCGGCACGGGCCGCTGCGGCTCGTCTTCAGCAGCGACGTGAAACATCCCGTCGCCCGCAACTTCAGCAAGCTGAATCTGCACGACGAGAGCTACTGGCAACTGGTGGGCGATCCGAAGAATGTTGCCGTGCTCGCGACCGGCGACGAGGACGGCAAGCCGCAGCCGCTTTTCTGGAGCTACGAGAAGGACAAGGGCCGGGTGTTCGTATCGATCCCCGGTCATTACTCGTGGACCTTCGACGACCCTCTGTTCCGCGTGCTGCTGCTGCGGGGCATCGCGTGGAGCGCCGGTGAACCGGTCGATCGCTTCAACGAACTCGTTTGGCCGGGGGCGAGCGTGAAGGAGTAGCGGTAGTGGGCTACTTTGAATGGGTGGCACGGGCAGGCCGCCGCTCGGGGCGGTTTGCCCGTGTTCGAGGTGCGTCGTGAAACGCCACGGGCAAACCGCTCAAAGCAGCGGCCTGCCCGTGCCACCCAGGGTTTCAAACTGGCCCACTACCGGAGTAGCGAGGCCGCGGGAGCATCGACACGCCGCGATCCGCCGCTCGCTACCATGTGCCCGATGCCCTGGACGCTCTACCGCTACATCCTCAAGGACATCGTCAAGCTCCTGCTCATCTCCACGCTTTCGCTGGTGACGGTCATCAGTTTCGCGGTGGCGATCAAGCCGCTGTCGGAGGGGCTGCTCGACCTGGGCGGCCTGTTCAAGTTCGTGGGGGCGACCGCGCCGACCATGCTGGTCTACGCGCTGCCGTTCAGCGCCGCCTTCGCGGTGACGCTCACTTTTTGCCGGCTCGCCGGTGACAACGAGATCACCGCGTGCTCCGCCAGCGGCATGAGTTACCTCTCGATCCTGCTACCGGTGATTGGCCTCGGCGCCGCGCTGATGGTTTTCCTGTTCGTGATGAGCAACTGGGTGCTGCCCACGTTCACCCGCGCCGCGATGGAGCTGGTGCAGAAGGACGTGATGCGCGTGCTGGTGCATCAGCTCCGTGAGCGCAAACCCGTGGTGCTGGCGGACTACAAGATCTACGCGAACCAGGCGGAGGAGGTGCCGCCGCCGCGCATCGAGAACAGCGACGTGCAGCCGGACCAGTTGATCCTTTTGCGCGGCGTGGCGATCGGCCGGCTGGACCCCAGGACTCAGAAGACGCGCAGCGACCACACCGCGGAGGAGGCGGACATCCTCGTGTTCCGCGATGCCGGTCGGACGTGGGTGCAGTTCCGATTGAAAAACGCGCTGTACCACGACGAGACCACGGGCAACCCGTTCCTCGACTCCACCGCGCTGGGCGCGGAGGCCGCGGAGATGCTGCCGAATATCGAGCTGCCCAGCCGCTTCCGCGACAAGCCCAAGGCGATGAGTTTCGCGGAGCTCGGCGCGCTGCTCGACGACCCGCAAGGGCACCCGCGCATCATTTCCGAGAAGCAGAACCTCATCGAAGCAATCGCGGAGGAGGACCTGCTTGACCGCCTTGAGGAGGGCCTGACCCGCAGCGCGCAGAGTTATGGCAGCGCGGAGGTGCTGGGCGTCCGGCTGATCGGGGCCCACGAGCATCAGCACTACGTGGTGAGCTGCGCCGCCGTCGCGCCGCGCGAGGCCGAGGCGGTGGTCATCCCCGCATCTCCCGAGAAGCCGGCGCTGATCGATCTGTATGAGGGCGGCCGGCTGCTGCGGCGGTACGAGGCGCGGGGGGCGGTGCGCTTCGAGCCGGTGGCGATGGAGCCCGGCGGCGAGCCGCGACTGTCGCCGCTGCTGCGCAACGTCAGCATCGTCGACCCGCGCCGGCCCGACCGCACCACCGAGCGCTCGGAGATTAAGCTCACCCGCCTTTGGTGGCCGCAGCCGATCGCAGGTCCGCTCATCGGGCAGAGCACCACTGAACTCATCGGCGTCGCCGGCCAGCGGTTCCCCGCGTCAATCCCCGTCGGCCGCGCGGCCGTCACCCTGCAAACGCAGATCGAACGGCTGCACAACCGCGTCATCAGCGAGGTACACGAACGCGCCGGCACGGCGGTCGGCTGCATGCTGGCGGCGGTGCTCGGCGCGGTGCTGAGCATCTATCTGCGCGGCCGGCTCCCCCTGGTGGTTTATCTCTGGACGTTCCTCATCGTGCTCGGCGGTACGCTGGTGCTTCAGACCGGCGCCCGCCTCGCGACGGACGACAACCGCAGCCTCACGCTGGGCATCGCCGTGCTCTGGATGAGCGTCGCCGGGGTCGCCGGGGCGATCGCTTATCTTTATGTCCGCCTCTCGCGGAATTAGTGATTGGCCGCCTTCAAGCGAGGCTGCCGATGGTGCCACGGGTCGGCTCAGCGACCCGTGTCGTGTCCATATGATCCTCGATCAGCACGGGTCGCCGAGCCGACCCGTGGCACCCATCGGATGCCTGCCGGGCGAACAATGAGCTGGAAAGCGGCAACGTTGCGAAAGGATTCGCGCCGCGCCCCGCAAGTTTCGCGCACTGGCGTTTCCGCGCCGATGCGATACGCTTTGCCCGCCCTCTTCCTCGCCGTCACTCACCAAGGACAAGCCCGCGTGCTGCGCACCCCGTTCTACAACTACCACGTCGAGCACGGCGCCAAGCTGGTCGATTTCGCCGGCTGGGAAATGCCCATCATGTACCGCTCCATCATCGAGGAGCACAAGCAGGTCCGCGCCGCCGGCGGGCTGTTCGACGTGTCGCACATGGGACGCCTCAAGATCACCGGGAAGGACGCCCGCAAGCTCATCGAGCGCATCGCCACCCGCCGCGTCAGCGACATGAAGGAGAACACCTGCCGCTACGCCCTGGTCTGCAACGAGGCCGGCGGCGTGCTCGACGACATCCTCGTGTACCGGTACGAAGACGACTGGATGCTCGTCGTCAATGCATCGAACCGCGAGAAGATTGTCGCTCATCTGAACGCGGTTCTTGCGTCGGAAAAGTTCAACGCCAAGCTGGATGATCAGACGACATCGACGGCGATGCTCGCGCTGCAGGGCCCGAAGGTAATCGAGCAGATCGCGCGGTTCAGCAGCGAGGTGCCCGCGCTCAAGCGCTATTCGTTCTGCGTGAAGAGCCTGCTGATCGTGAAGCTGACCATCAGCCGGACGGGTTACACCGGCGAGGACGGCGTCGAGGTGATCCTGCCCGCCCGCATCCCCGACATGGCGATGAAGATGATCTTGAACAGTGGCGGCGAAGAGGGCAAGGCGGTGATGCAACCGATCGGACTTGGGGCCCGCGACACGCTGCGGATGGAGGCGTCGATGCCGCTGTATGGCCATGAGCTCGACGAGCAGACCGACCCGCTGTCGGCGGGGCTCAACTTCGCGGTGAGCCTCGACAAGGGCGACCTCGCCGGGGATGCGGGGCCGTTCATCGGGCAACCCGCGCTGCGCAAGGTGGCGGCCGAGGGACCGAAGAGGAAGCTGGTCGGCCTGAAGCTCGACAGCAAGCGGACGGCCCGGCAGGGGATGCCGCTGAAGAAGAACGACTCGACGATCGGCACGGTCACCAGCGGCTGCGTTTCGCCGACGCTGGGATACCCGATCGCGATGGCGTACGTGCTGGCGGAGCACAGCGCGGCGGGGACGACGATGCAGGTCGCCCTCGGCGGGAGCATGATCGACGCCCAAGTGGTGGCGACGCCGTTTTACAAGCGCGGCAAGTGATGGGGCAATTGCATGTCGATTGGGTGGCACTGACAAGCGGAGTCCGCGGAGCTTGTCAGTGGTGGAGCACCCCGCGATTTCGCCACTGACAAGCCCTCCGAGCAGGGCTTGTCAGTGCCACCCCGGCGGCACATGCGATTGGCCTAGGGAAATGTCGCGGAGGCTTGGAGCGGTGGGGCGGTTCGTTATCATGGGCTTTCGCCCGGACTCGCATTTTCCTTTTGTCGGGGACATCCATGATTCACTTCAACTGCCCGTCGTGCGGACAGAAATACAACGTGCCGGCCGACAAGGCGGGCGTGAAGGCGAAATGCAAGAAGTGCGGCGGCGTGATGACGGTGCCGGAGCCGGCGGAGGACGCCGCCATCGGCGTCGGCGATTTTCACGGCACCGCGCCGCGTCAAGCCCCGGGCCCTCACGCGGCGGCCTCCGCTGATCCCGAACTCGACGCCCTGGCGGCCGCCAACCTCGCCGATGACACCGGCGACATCCCCCGCCCGAAGCGGCGCCCGCACAGCGCGGACAAGCTCCCGGGCAGGCCCTACAGCGGCGCCGAGGAGATCGCCGTGCGCCGGCGCAACCTCGTCATCGTCGGCATCCTGCTCATCGTCGCGTTCATCATGCCGTCCTGCGCGCCATCGGGGCGCGGCGGCTCCGAGATCGTGATCCTCAACATTCAAGGGCTGTTCGAGGGGCGCGTGCCCATCGCCCTCAAGGTCCTTTTACTGCACCCGTTGCTCGCCGGCATTGTGTGCTGCCTGGCCCACCTCTTCACGCCGCTGGTGCGCGGATGGATCAACATCGGCATGGGCATCCTGCCGATCGTGCTGGTTTTCCTCGCCGTCCCGGATCAGGTGAGGGACTCGCTGGGGGAGACCCTGTCGGGTACCGGCGGCGCGGAAGGGGCGATCGGTTTTGTCTTAACCGTCGCGAGCTTCTACGGCATCTTTATCGGCTGCCGGTTGCGCTGGTATCGCCCCGAAATGACGGGCGCCTACGTCGGCGCCGCCATCGGGGCGGTCGCCGGCCTGATCATGCTGGTGCTGCCCGACGCCCGCACCGGGGACATCGAGCTGATCGCGCCGTTCAAGGTGATGGAGATTGACGGCGTCATCGGCTTCGGCTCGCTGCTGTGGGTGGCCGCCATGATCGCCGCCGCCGTTGTCGCGCTGCTCAACGCGCCGGGCCGGCCGCTGGCGCAGGCTTCGGTCCGCGCCAACATCGCCTTCTGGATTTACATGGGCGGCCTGATCGCGGTGTTCACGTTGGTCGCCCTGCGCTCGATGGGCATGGGCATGGGCGCCGAGATGGCGATGGTGATCGGCATCATGATCAAGTTCGGCATCTGGTTCGGCGCGACCGCGATGCTGGTGCCGATGGGCGTCATCGACGCGGTGCTCGGCGAGCCGGTGGCGGGCGCGGGCCTCTGCGCCGCGTGCGGCTACGACCTGCGCGGCGTCGCAGGGCGGTCGTGCCCCGAGTGCGGACACGTGGCCTGATCGATCCGAGCGATGCGATCCGCCTCACCCACCGCTGCCACATTTTTCAGATGAACGGTGAAAGCTACCGATTCAGGGAATCGGCAGGCACCAAGAAGGACCGACGCAAGCCCACGAAACCCAACGGCCCCGCCGCCGAACCGGCGACAAAGTAGTGGATGCGACCGCGGAAGCCCCATCCGGGCTGCTATGATTCCAACCCCTAGGTGGGCCCGAATTGCACGCCGATGGTGGGCCCCATTTCAATGCTGATTACCAAGCGTCCGCTCCACCACCCAGCGCCGCGCCGGATGACGCTTCCGCTTCTTCTCGTCGAGCTTCTCCTCGCCGATTCGCCGGATATGCGGCGTGTACCCGTGTTTCTCCAGCACCGCCTCGCTGGACGCATTGTCGTAACCCTTGTCCAGGCACAGATGCTGCGGCTCCTGCTCTGTCGGCCGCGGCCTCTCGAATCATCACCGCCCAGATGCGTTCGAGAACACCGAGTTTCACCCAGAGTTGGAACGTGCGATGGACCGAACTGTCATCGCCGAACTCGCGCGGCAGCTTGTTCCACTGCACGCCGCTGCGCAGCCGGTAGATGATGCCGTCGAGCGCCTTGCGCGGGTCGGTGCGCGGCCGCCCGGTGGCGGCGCGGGGGTCGTAGGCGTCGAGAATGGGCGCGATCAACTCCCAGAGTTCGTCAGGCACGTTCCAGATCGTGGGCAGCGGTTCGTCCTTGCGTGTGCGCCTGGCCATCCGTGGGTCCTTTCAACAGGGGTTCACGGATACCAACGGCAGGATTCACGCTTTTGAGATAGTTTCTAATTTCACATTCTCGATCTTCTTGCGGCGGGTGGCTGGGGCACCAGGCTTCTGCGCATGCCTCGGTCCGGCGCGCGGACAAGGTCCAGGCGTCACCGGCCTGAACACCAAGGACGGCAAGGACGGCAAGGACGGCAAGAGCGAAACGATTCGGTATGATGTTGTTAATTGAGCGAAGACGAGCGTCGCTTTATGCGACTGATTGGACCTGTCCCGGTTTCTACCCTTTCCGTTCTCTGCCCCGATACGCGAGCGCGGCTGGGTACGAACGTTCTATCCAATGCGGCGACGACGCAGCAATACCCCGCCCAGTCCCAGCAGGCCCAGTGCCGAGGTGGCGGGTTCGGGAATCACCAAACCAAAGGTGACGTTGTCGAAATTTGGTCCGCCTGATCCGAGCGAGAACGTAGCCCGACCGATGCCCACATCATGTTGATACCCAAAAAATGTTGGAATCTGCGGATTAGTATTCAAAAATATACTTGGAAACGTATCGATGAGGGTCGTATCGTCCGGTGCGAAGATTGTCACGGTCGTTGGACCTGTTAAATTGAACAAGCTCAAAAGGTCTACACCGAAGGCGTTCGTCGGATCTAGGAAATTGATCGTAATCGGTCCGCCTACGCTAAGATCCCATGCTAATCGCTGAGAGTTTCCGCCAAATGCCGTGGTGCCCAGGATTTTGAGGTTTTGTGACGGCCGAGTAAATCGGACCCCTGGCACCACCAAGCTAGGCCCCTGCCCGTTGGGTGTTGAAGTCGCGTCGTAGACATTGCCGATGTCGACGGAACTACCTCCAGCAATTAAGTATGCCTCGAAATCTTCAGTTGCTCCCGCGCCGCCGAGCATGGCTTCGAGTTGCGGCCGTGTGGTAATCAGCGCCGCCTCGGCAACGCGCTCAACACCGCAAAGCATGACGGTCAGCGCCAGAAACGCCATCCACTTCTTTGACAGTCTCATCTCATACTCCTTCGTGTTCGCGCGTTTTCCACCGGGATTCGACACCGACGATACCCATTTTCCCCTTCGATACAAGAGGAACTCGCACAGGCGAAGAAAAATTGTTAACCTTATTAGCGGACTCCAGATATCCGCACAAGGTTCGCGACAAACCCAAACCCTTTCATTGCCAAAACAAGTACAGTCGGCTGGGGCGGGACTCTGCGGATGCCCCGCTTGGCGCGCGGCCAAGGTCCAAGTGTGCTCAATGCAGATTTGCACGAACGTGTACGACCGGCCGCGGCCTGCGCCGAGCCTTCAATCCCAGCCACCCGAGCAGCCTTCAGCGTCAGCTTACCCGGCCGCCGGAAGGCGTCATTTCACATTGTCAATCTTCTTCCGCAACTGCACCACCCCGAGATTCTCAATCCCCTCCCCCGCCCGGCCGTGCAGGCCGACGACGAGTTTGCCGTCGTTGCCGAGGGTGACTTCCTTGCCGTCGCCGAAGCCGCCGAACCAGCGGGTTTGGAATGGGCGGGTGGGGTCGAGCTTGTCGCCGGCCCAGCGCATGAAGGTGATCTTCAGGCCGTGCACGCGCTCGCCGCCGCGGAGCGTCAGGCCGCTGATGGCGTAGCCGCCGGGCGCGGTGGGCGGTGCCCACCCTGCGACCTCGGCGCCGGCGATGCGTTCGCGGGTGTCGGGTGGCACGGGCAGGCCGCCGCTTTGGGCGGTTTGCCCGTGGTGAATCAGCGTGACGCTCGCCACGGGCAAACCGCGGCGGACCGCGGCCTGCCCGTGCCACCCAACATATCAAACGGCCCTCGGCGCATTGCCCAACTTTACTTGCCCGCAATCGGCTGCGGCTGGGCCTTTTCGTATTCTTCCTTGCTGACCTTCTTCGCCTCGTGGATGAACACGAAGGTGCCCTTCTTGTTGCCAACGACGACATCCGGCAGGCCGTCGCCGTTCACATCGCCGGCGGCGACCTGCGTGCCGATGCCCGAGTCGTTGTCGATCAGGTGCGGGACGAAGTCGACCTCGCCGGGCTTGCCGCTGCGCACGGTCTTGAACCAGTAGAGCACCGCCGCGGCGTTGGGCTCGGCGTCGCCGCTGGGGCCGTGGGCCCACCAGCGCTTGCCGGTGATGATGTCCTTCACGCCGTCGCCGTCCATGTCGACGAGGTCGACGGCGTGCGGCTGCGAGAACTTGACGCCGTACTTGTTGTGCTCGTTCTTGCTGCCGATGATCGGGCGTTCGGTGTACTTCGGTTCGCCCTTGTCGTTCTTGCCGGTGTTCTCGAACCAGGAGACGCCGTAGCCGTGCGCCTGGATGGAGGTGATGACGTCGTTGTCGCCGTCGCCGTCGACGTCGTAAGCGTACATCTGGGCGCCACCCTGGCCGAACTTCTGCGGGTGGAACGCCCAGCCTTCCTCGACGTGCTTCTCGGGCTGCTCCCACCAGCCGTCCTTCTCGATCAGGTCGGCCCGGCCGTCACCGTTGATGTCGCCGAAGCCGAACCCGTGCGTGAACCGCTGCCAGCCGCCCTTCTTCGACGCCTTGTTGAACTTCCAAGGTTTGGTCACGTCGTCGGTCGGCTCCGCCCAGCCGAGGAACCCGCCGGTGTGGAACACCAGCTCGGGTTTGCCGTCGCCGGTGAGGTCGCCCCAGCGCGGCGACTCGTTGTCGGTCACCGGATGAATGATGTGCTTCTTCCAGTGGCCTTCCTTCCCTTGCGGGTTCTCGTACCAGGTGGTGAACGCGCCGGGGAAACCGATCACGATGTAATCGGCCCAGCCGTCGGCGTTGATGTCGTGCGAGTAGGCGACGAAGTTTTCGGAGTAATTCTTGGGGTCGTACTCCTTCACCGGGTAGATCTCGTGCTTAGTCTGGAAGTCGGGCCCGGCGTACCAGAACGGGCCGGAGACGATGTCGCCCTTGCCGTCCTTGTTGAAGTCGCCATAGAAGGCGCCCTCGCTGTAGAACTTGTCGGTGAGCTTGTGCTTCTTGAAGGAGCGGACGACGTAATCCTCGGCGAGGGCGGGGCCGGCGAGGAACGCGAGGGCGGCGAGACCGGCGAGGGCGTGACGCATGGGAGAACTCCGGTTGGATTTTCGGGGGAGCGGGTCGCTTCAAGACATACTGACTCGCGCGGCGGGTTGGTAACGGGTCGCGCGGTTTTGCAGGCGGCAACAGTGTACCAAGGCTGCGTCCCACCTCTCCCTTGAGGGAGAGGTCGGCGAGGTCCGCCGAGCCGGGTGAGGGTGAGGCGAGTGAAAACAGCAGATGCAACGTCGCGCGGATCGAGACCAGTGGTTGTCGTGCGCCTTACCCTCACCTGAATCAAATCGCGGCTTCGCGGCGAATTGATTCGGTCCTCTCCCTAAGAGGGAGAGGGGGTCGCTCCCACCTCTCCCTTGAGGGAGAGGTCGGCGAGGTCCGCCGAGCCGGGTGAGGGTGAGGCGTGCGGGAACGGCAATCGCAATGTCGCGCAGATCGAGACCTGTGGTTGTCGTGCGCCTTACCCTCACCTGACTGAAATCGCGGCTTCGCGGCGATTTCAGTCTGTCCTCTCCCTAAGAGGGAGAGGGGGTCGCTCTCCGCCTGTGGATCACCCCTTCGGCCAATGCTTCGCCATCTTCTTCCGCAGGAACTCCGCGCTGCGCTTCATCTGATCGATGCCGTCCATCCCGTCTTCGATGCTGATCCAGCCATCGAAGCCGACGGCCGCAAGCTGCGAGAAAATCGCGTCGTAATCGTTCATGCCTTTGCCGATCTCGCCGTGGCGGAGTCGCTTGGCGTAGCCGGTGACGTCTTCTTCCTTGCGCAGGTCTTCGATGGTGCCCTCGGCGAGGTAGCGGTCGGAGGCGTGCATCGACTTCACACGGTGCTTCACTTTGGCGAGGAGTTCGAGCGGGTCTTCGCCGGCGAGGATGGTGTTGGAGGGGTCGTAGTTGACGCCGAAGTTCGGGGCGTGCACGCGGTCGATGAGATCGCAGAAGACATCCATCTTCTGCGCGAACTCCGGGTGCTGCCAGTAGCCGTCTTTGTAATGATTCTCGATCACCAGCGTGACGCCCGCCGCCGCGGCGTGCGGCAGGCAGGCGGTGATGCCTTCCGCCGCGTAGCGCAGGCCATCCTCGCGCGACACGTCGGGCCGGCGCTGCCCGGAGAGTACGCGGCAGAACGTCGCGCCGAGCGCGGCGGCGGTATCAATGAACGATTTTTCGAGATCGACCTGCTTGGCGCGGAACGCCGGATCGGGGTGCGTGAAATCCGGCGAGCAGCAGAACATCGGGATCGACAGCCCGCGGTCGGCGGCCAGCTTGCGATATCGCGGCCAGTTGGCGCGATCCTTCAGCCCTATAAATCCGCTGTAAAACTCCAGGCCATCGACATCGAGCGTGGCGGCCATATCGATCCACGCTTCGACGGTGAGTGAGCCGTCGACGCAGAGCGGGTCAAGCCAGGCTTTGGGGAAGGCGGCGAGGTGGGGCATGGCTTCGCTAGAGCAAGAAAACTTGCAAAAATAAATAATTCGATTAGTATCCAATATGGATTAACCCACGCCAGTCAAATCTCACAGCCACAGCACACTTTAGGAGGACTAGCGGCATGTCACACATTGGAACTACTGAACCCACAAATGCGGCGCTTTATCCGGCCAGTATCGCTGTAATGTGGGCATTAAGAGGTTTTGCTGCGCTCTGCCTCTTCATGTCAATGGGCCTCGCCTCGTTCAGCGGGAAGGTTGGTGAAAAGCTTAACCTCCCCGGTGGCTTCATCGGCATTTTTGTGATGCTATGCGGCTTGGTCGTCACAGCCGGATTCCTTTTCGCCTCAGAACTCCTTCGGTTAAATATTGACATTGCACGCAGTACGCGCGAAACCGCCAATAACACCGAGTCGACCGCGAGCCCAATTTTCCTCTGAGAACGTGGGTCGCTCGATACCCGCACACCTCAGCCGACATCATGTCGTTCGTCGGACGTTCGCGGCGGCGCGATGGTGTTTGTCGGCGATGCGTCGTAGCGCGAGAGAATCGACCACGGCGCCCAAGCAACTACGTTCAGGCTGTCTTTTCCGCGCGCCGCGCTGTGGCGCTCGGAGCGGCGACCGATTTGAGGCCGAGGCGGGAGCGATACTGTTCAACGGCCGCGCGGGACTGCTCGGCGAGGGCGTGGATATCGCCTTGCGCGTCCTGGTCCAGTCGTTCGCGGACGCGGCGCACGTCGTCAACGGGCGTCGGCTCGGCGGGGCTGGTCTGGGGGTTTGTCATGGATCACCTCAACTAAAGCATATCCGGGGTGACGATCATGGGCGGAACCAGGCCTAGCCGCATGCAGATCACCGCGATGTGTGTCCGCTTATTCTCATTGGCAAGATGTTTCACGTTCCAGCTAAGGACGTACTGCATGCGGTGGATCGCTGCAATTGCTACGTGAAGGGCGTCGCCAGCAAGTGCCGGCCGGGGCATCGCCTGCTCGGCAACGAGCAAGGCAGCGAAACTCTCGACCTCCGCGTTGATTTCCAGCAGGTTCAGGCCCTGCAGCATCGACAATGCGTCTTGGGCATGCGGAAAATCCGCCGCGGAAAGTTCCTTAATGACTTCGCCGGAGATGAAGAGGTCGTGCGCCTTCCGCTGCGTTTCCCACCATTCCAGACTGCTTGCGCGCCAACCGACACTCTTGTCGCTTGTCCGCATGCTCACGCACGCCGAGAAGAAGCTGGTTTCGAGGTACACCGATGCCACGGCTTCATGATAGCCGCCCCACCTTCACATCCCCAAACGCGTGTACCTTCTCGCAGATCTTGCGCAGCGCGCCCTCGACATCGCCGGTCGCCGTCTTGAACGCGTCCGCATCGATCGTCAGCGGGGCGCCGAGCACGACCAGCGGGGCGCCGTAGCGCGGCGTGTCGATGGCCTGCTCGATGGAGAGCCCGCCCACCGCCTGCACCGGGATGCTCACCGCCTGCACGACTTCGCGTAGCTGATCGAGCGGGCTGGGCATTCTCTCGCCCCGCGCGGCGATGCCGCGGCGCTCGTCGTAGCCGATGTGGTGCACGATGTAGTCGCAGCCCAAGTCCTCCAGCCGTTTCGCGGCGGCGACCATGTCGGCGGCGAACATGTTGTCGCCCATCACCTTGATATTGAAATCCTTCCCCGCCTTCACCACGCACTTGATCACTTCCTCATGCGCCTGGCCCATCACGACAACGAGCGTCGCCCCCGCCTCGGCCATGAGTTTCGCCTCGAGCCAGCCGCCGTCCATCGTCTTGAGGTCGGCGACGATCGGCGTCGTCGGAAACTTTTCGCGCAGGGCGCGGACGCCGTGCATGCCCTCGGCGATGATCAGCGGGGTGCCGGCTTCGAGCCAATCGACGCCGGCACGCATCGCCATCGCGGCGGTGTCGAGCGCTTCGGGGATGTTGGTGATGTCGAGCGAGATCTGGACGATGGGCTTCACGCGCCAGGCTCCATGTGCGATTCGCGCGGCATGATAACAGGCCGCCTTGATGCCACTGGCAGTCCGCATGATGCCACTGGCAGTCCGCTGCCAGTGTCTAATTCTTTCGGCCTCAGGAGACGCCACGTACCGACAGCGGACTGCCAGTGGCATCAGAGCGTGATGTGGCGCGACTCAAGGCAACCCCGGGATCAGGATCTTGTAATACTGCCGCCAGCCGCCGACGGTGCAACCGAGCTGCATGATCTCGTTGGCTTCCATGGGGTTCGGATCACCGGTGAGGTCGCTTTCGTACCAGGTGACGTGGACGTCCTCGAAGAGGAAGTTGCCGCCCTCGGGTTCGCCGGTGCGGCGGGTGTGGCTGGAGATGGGCGAACCGGCCTTGGGGTAGCCCGGGCCGAAGAACCAGCCCCAGGTGGGGTCGGGGTGCCACTGCTTCATGTCGGACATGATGGGGGCGGCGGTAAACTGGCCGCCGAACTTTTCCTTAAAGACCCAGCCGGTGCCGGCCATCGAGTAGTTGGTGTCGCCGTCCTGGCTGCGGCCGGGCATGTAAAAATAGCCGACGAGGCCGCCGGCGAGGTTGATGTCGTTCACCTGGTGCCACTTCTGCGTCGGGCAATTAAGCACGTCGTGCTCGTCGGTTTTTGAAGTCGAGTGGTTCTCGACCAGGTATTGCTTCCAGAACTTCTGAACGACGGAGCTGTTCCAACTGATGTGGAGGCCGTAGCGATAGTCGGGGCCGTACGCGGCGATGCGGGCGGGCATTTCGGCCAGGGTCGCGAACCGGTTATCCGGGAAGTAGCCTCTGTTGTCATTAGCGTAAGAACGAAGCCCCGCGCCCCAGTTGTGCTGGTTGGTGGCGCATAGCACCCGGTGCGCGTAATCCCGGCCGCGCCAGAGGGTGGGCAGGATGATCGACATGATGATCGCAATGACCGCGACCACCGCGAGGACCTCGGGGACGGAAAATGCGCCGTGGCGCGGCGACTGGCGAGCAAGGTTTTTCACGGGACGCCTGATCAAGGAGGGAAGGAGAGCGGGGATCGACGGCTGGGCGGGGCACTTGCGGGGAAGGACGCGGCATTCTAGCGCCCATCTCGGTTCGGGAAAATCGAAGGCTTGGAAAGCTTAGGGCAATCGCAGGGACCTCTGGGAGCACCAGCCCGCGAGGGTGGTGCTGGTGAAGGTGTGTTGCCCGCGATATTCGTCCGCTGCGAAATCGATCGATTCGGGTGCAACACAGCAAACCTTCACTAGCACCAGCCTTCCGGCATGGTGCTCCCCAACGGACGCCGATGCACTGCGATGACTCCGCCGGGAATCGCGGCGCCAGCGATTGCCGCTCCCCGAGCGATACACTCGACTTCTGAACATGGCGCGTCGGCTCATCGATTGGTAAACAAAAATCAAACAGAGATGAATCAACCGTGCGTTACCTCGGGTGAACCTCACTGTCGCCGGACCTGCCATTCCGTACCATTCCATGGATGCCGACATTCGACGCCATCATCCTCGGCCTGGGCAGCATGGGCTCCGCCGCCGCGTTTCACCTCGCCCGCCGCGGCGTCAAGGTGCTGGGCCTCGAGCAGCACTCGATCCCGCACGCCCTCGGGAGTCACCACGGCTTCTCGCGGATGATCCGGCTCGCCTATTTCGAGCACCCGGATTACGTCGCCCTGCTCCGCCGGTCGTACGCCCTCTGGGACGAACTCGAGCGCGAGTCCGGGCAGAAGCTGCTGCACATCACCGGCGGGCTTTACCTCGGCCGGCCCGACAGCGAACTCGTCACCGGTTCGATCCGGGCGGCGAAGGAATACAACCTGCCCCACGAGATCCTCGATGGCGATGCCCTCCGCAAACGATTCCCGCAGTTCACGGTACCGGAGGATTCGCTGGCGTTCTACGAGAACAAGGCGGGCTTCCTGCTGCCCGAGGCGGTGGTATCGACACACGCCGAAACGGCGATGCGGCACGGGGCCGAGCTGCACGGGCATGAGCCGGCGATCGAATGGAAATCCACGGCGGCCGGCGTGACCGTCCGCACGGCGAAAGCGACCTACCACGCGGCCCGGTTGATCATCGCGGCCGGGGCATGGACGAACGACGTGCTGCGCGACTTGGGCGTCGAGCTGAAAGTGACGCGGCAGGCGATGGCGTGGTTCTGGCCCCGGCAGCCGGAGCAGTTCGCGCTAGGGCGGTTCCCGTCGTGGGCGCTCGACCTGTCGCCGCGCGAGTCGTTCCGCGGGGTGCATTACGGTTTTCCGATGGCGCCGCCGGGCATGGGCAATCCCGGGTTCAAGGCCGCCCTGCACTGGCCGGATGAGGGGTGCAATCCGGCGACCGTCGACCGCACCCCGCGCGACAGCGACGCCGCCGAGGTGCGAGCCGCCGTCGAGCGCTACATCCCCGCCGGCGCCGGCCCCCTGCTCGCCGCCCGCATCTGTCTCTACACCAACAGCCCCGACGGCCACTTCATCGTCGACCGGCACCCGCTCCACGACAACGTCACCCTCGCCTGCGGCTTCTCTGGCCACGGGTTCAAGTTCGTCAGCGTCATGGGGGAAGTGCTCGCCGACCTGGCGATGAAGGGGGTGTCGGCGCAGCCGGTTGATTTCCTGCGACTGAAGCGATTTGGGAGATGATGGGCGCGTGGCGCCATTGGAGGAACCCCGGGCGGAGCCCAGGGGCTAACGGGTTCTTACTGCTCCCGGTTCTCCTTGATTCGATCCTTGACCTTGTCGCCCAGGTCTTGCGCCTGGTCGATCACCTTCGTCGTGTCACGATCGATTTTGTCCTTGTCGACCTTCAATCGGATATTGGTGTCCCCGGTTGCGTCCCGCTCCTTCGACACCTCGAACCAGCCGAGGAAGTAGCCGGCAACGAAGGTCAGGACCGCAATGAGGAACAATGAGTAAAGCAGGCGTCGCGCGAGCATGGTGCCTCCGAAGCTGAGGATTTCATAGATGCTAGGGCGCTCGGGACCGCAACTGACGCGCCGCCCCCTTGCATTTTGAAACCTGGGCAACTTGCCACGCGTATGCGTTACAATCATGCACCTGTTGTTTGGCACTCTTTCACCCTTTTCTGGGAATCGCCATGCTTCAACTCCGGTCCGTCCGCTGTGCGACCGCGCTGCTCCTGCTCGCGGCCGTCTGTTCCCCCGCCGCCGCCGATGAGACACTCAAGCCGCGCGGCGAGAAGATCACGCTCCAGCTCAATCTGAAGAAGGGCGACAAGAAAACCCTTGCCCACAAGATGGACATGACCACCAGCGTCAACGTCGGCGGCCAGGGCTTCGACGCCGCGGTGAAGATGGGCATGTACCTCAGCACCACCGTCGACGATGTCGACGCCGAGAAGCTGCACACCCTCAAGCTCGCTTACGACCGCATCACCATGGACATGACCAGCCCGGCGTTCAGCATGTCCTACGACTCGAAGGAGCCGGACAAGGCCGGCGCCAACCCGGCGTTCCAGATGTTCAACGCCATGGTCGGCGAGTCGATCACGCTTCAGGTGACGCCCAAGGGCGAGACGAAGGACGTCAAAGGCATCGACGAGCTCGCCAAGAAGCTCCAGGAAAAGGCGCCGCCGGGCGTGAACGTCAAGCAGCAGCTCGAAGGCATGAAAAACGCGTTCGAGCAGTTCACCGCGTACCCCGACAAGCCGGTCGACATCGGCGACACCTGGACCCGCAAGACCAAGATCGCGGCCGACCCCAACATGCCCATGGAGATGGACGCGACGTACACGCTCGTCGACCGCAAGGACGGCAAGGCCGTCATCAAGATGGACGGCAAGATGGCCGTCGCCAACGGGATGAAGGGCACCTCGACGGGGAAGTTCAGCATGGACGAAGCCACCGGCTGGGTCACCGGCGGCGAGATGACCATGAACATGGCCGGCGAATCCAACGGCGCGGCGATCAGCGTCAAGGGCAAGACGACGATCAGCGATAAGTAAGCGGGTCCGCCGAGCCCAACAGTAAACGCATGTGGTGCCACGGGTCGGCTTTACGACCCGTGTCTTATTATCGCACGGGTCGCCGAGTGCGACCCGTGGCGCCGTCGAGGGAGGACGTGCGATTGGCGGGGCTTGCGGCTTTTTAGCGTTGCTGGTTTGCTGGTTTGTTTTGTATACTGACCAATCAGCCGGTCGCGCTGGAGAGGGAGAGATCATCCGGCGGAACCGAGCCATGACGCGCAATGATTCCCCCATCCAGGTCTTTGCCGACAACAACGTGATCCGCGTCGGTTTCCGCAACAGCATCCTGCAAGGCGCGGTGCTTCCGCAGATGGAAGTCGACTTCGCCGAGGCCCTCGACCAGACCAGCAAGCCGCGCGTCCTCGTCGACTTCTTCGGCGTCGAGTATTTCCCGTCCACCGGCCTCGGCTCGCTCATCAGCATGCAGAAGCTGGTCAAGGCCCGCGATGGCCAGATGCGCCTCGCCAGCCTCGCCCCGCACATCCGCGAACTGTTCACCCTCTCCGGCCTCGACCGCGTCTTCAGTATCTGCGACACCGCCGACGCGGCGACGAAGAGCTTCGCGTGACATATTTGGGGAGAGCGAGGCTCCCGCCGAGCCGTCCGATTGCGAGGCCCGCCGCGGGCCGAGTAATCGGAATTCGCGCGGAAGCCCCACAACGATCATGTGAACGCTGAATGAGGTTCGTCTTCTCGCCTTCCCGGCGAGAAGACGAACGGCTCCGCGGGAGCGTCGCCCTCCAACCTACTTCACATCCGCCCCAAAATACGCCTCATACAGCACGCTCACCGGGTGCATCACCTTCACTTCAACGCCCAGCCGCTTCGCCTCGCTCTGGATCTGCATCGCGCAGCCGACGTTGCCCGTGACGCAGATCGGGGCGCCGGTGTTTTTGATGTGCGTGACCTTGCGCTCGCCGAGTTGCATCGCCATCTCCGGCTGCGAGAGGTTGTACGTCCCGGCCGCGCCGCAGCACATGTCGGATTCCGCCAGCGGCACGAGCTTCAGCCCCGGCACCCGCCCCAGCAGTTGCCGCGGCGGCGCGGTGACGCGCTGGGCGTGAGCGAGGTGGCAGGCGTCGTGATAAGTCACCGTGATCGGCGCGTTGCGCGTGCTTGCGGGGGGCGGCGGCGGCGCGAACTGCACGAGCACCTCGCTGATGTCGCGCACCTTCGAGGCGAACAGCTTGGCGCGGTCCGCGTAGACGGGATCGTCGCGCAGGAACATGCCGTAGTCTTTGAGCTGCGCCCCGCAGCCGGCGATGGTGGAGACGATGACATCGGCAGCGAGCCGGGGCGTATCCGCCCCGCCGCCGGACCCGGCCGGGGGACCGGCCGGCTCGCTCGCCTCGCTCGCACCCCGGGGTACGAACGCATCGACATTCCTTCGCGCGAAGTCGGCGCCTTCGTGTTCGTGGCCGGCGTGATGATGGATCGCCCCGCAGCAGCTCTGCGCCGGCGGCGCGACGACATCACAGCCCGCGTGTTGGAGCAGGGCGATCGCCTGGCGGTTGACGTGCTGATAGAGCACGCTGCCGATGCAGCCGGCGAGGAATCCGACGGTGACGCGCGGCTTGCCGTCCGGGCAGTTCGCTTTGTTCGCCGGGAAAAACGCGGGCAGATTCCGCTCCCACACCGGCCCTTTCGGCGGCAGCATCTGGACCATCTTCTGCACCCGCGCGGGCAGCCAACCCGCGACCATGGTGACAACCTTCCACAGCCCGACCTTCTGCATGAGTCGGGCTGGCAGCAGCGCCAGCTTCAGCCGAAACGGAAACGGGAACACGCGGAAGAACATCGCGTCGACCAGACGGTCGACAACTGTTTTGCGCTTCATCGCCGCCGGCGGATGCTCGGTGAACTTCGCGCGGGTCGCTTCGATCAGCTCGTGATACTGCACGCCCGACGGGCACGCCGTCTCACACGCCCGGCAGTCGAGGCACAGGTCCAGGTGCTCCAGCACCGACGCGGTCGGCCCGATCTTCCCGTCGGCGAGTCCCTTCATCAGGTAGATGCGGCCGCGCGGCGAATCGCCCTCGAGTCCGTTCTGCGTGTAGGTGGGGCACGCGGGCAGACAGAGCCCGCAGTGCACGCAGTCCAAGGCGCGCGAGTAGACGCGCGGGTCCAGCTCCAGCGCCGCGTGTGCAGACGATTTCACCGGCATGGGCTGATCGCCGAGCCCGGAGACGACGCGCAGCGGAGTCGTGCGACTCGGCGATGATGGGCGAGGTTCACTCGTCGGGGAACTCATGCGGGACATCGTACAACGGCCACGGAGACAGGCGGTATCGAAGCCTCCTCACTCAACCACGTACTCAAGTAGAGATTCAATGTGTCCCTCCAAGTCCTCCCGGCCGCCGAAGTCAGCCCCCGAACTGCCCACGATGAACTTGCCTTTGTGCATCAACAGGCTGGTGCCATGCTCGAAGTCCCAAGCGCAATGAAAGTCGAAGGCCATGTAGGCCTCGCCATCCCTCTGGTTAGACAAGATCGTCACACTGCTGAGGTCCACCATGATCTTCATGCTCGATGGGGAATCGAGATTAAGCTTGGCAATGCCTTCCTTCGATGCCACTATTCTGGCTTCCTCGTAACCGGACATCATGCCGGCCATGTAGGAGCGGAACGTCTTGACAAGCCCAACCACGACCTCCGCAGCCAGCGCTTCCCGATCTGAAAAAAGCCGGCGAAGAGCCGCTTCTTGTGCGGGAGAAGGATGGGCTCCGTCGGCGACGGGAACGGTGAGCTCGATCGGGTCGTGCTCATCCGGGTCGTCATCGTCGTCGTCAACGTCCTCGGGGATGCCGTCCATGTCAAAGTTGTACTTAGCCCTGAAGTCCTCCAACTCGGGGAACTTCATTGTCCCTTCCCACCAGTCGTACTCGGTGTATGAGAGTTCGCCGGCGAGAGGATGGTTCAGTTTGGCGGGCATAGAAAAATCCTTAAGCAGGACGGCCGAAGGAAATCCTTTCGACTGCGAGGTCAAACTGGAATGAAACGTCGCGGATTGAGGACGCCGTGCGGATCCAGGGTGCGCTTCAGCTTCGCCAGCATCGGCCAGTCGGGCTGCGGCGCACCGAACGGATCGATGCTCTCGGCGCCGGCCGGCCGGGCGTGCCAGACGCGCAGGCCGTGCAGGGATGAAATCGTATGGTTGATCGTGTCGTCGAGCAGGCCGGCCGCTTCCGCATCAAGGGCACCGCCGGCAAAGATGCAGCCGTGCATCGGCAGCGCATCGATGTGCAGCGTGCGATTCGCCACCGCCCAAGCCGCCAGCGCATTGCACGCCGCACCCGTCGCCGCCGGCGGCAAGATGATCTTCACCACCGCGCTCGCGCCGCGACGCCATGCCCGGCGTGCCGCACGTTCCACCGCATCCGACTCCAGCGTCAGATCACTCGTGCCCGCAATGTGAACGCCGGGCAACGTGTTGATGAACAGTTCTAGCGCCTTCAGTTGCACCAGTGCCCCCGTTCGCCGGCCGAAATAGGCGAGGTGCGCAACCCAGGTCCCCATCTCTCCCGCCCGGCCCGGCCGCAGCGTGTACGACAGATGCACCGGCCGGGCATCGCTCAGCAGCAGGTCGGTCGCCCGCCCGTCGAGCGCACCCGGATCCGCCAGCGTCAACTCCACGACGAGCACATGCTCGGGAATCGCATACGTGCGAAACGTCGCCTCGTGCACGATGCCGAGCTCGCCAAGGCTGCCGACCAGGAAGCGCGACAGGTCGTAGCCCGCGACGTTCTTCACGGTGCGCCCGCCCACATGGATGTCGCGGCCGTCGCCGTCGATGTAGTGCAGGCCGAGCAGGATGTCGCGCAGCGAGCCGTACCCGACGCGGAGCGGGCCGTAGGTGTTGTGGTGGATCGCCTCGCCGAGCGTGATGTCGTCATCGGCGTCGATCGGCGCGAACTGGTTGTGCAGCGCGAGCGCCCGCTGGAGGTCGCCGATGTTGATGCCGGCGGCGGCGCGAACGGTGAGGTCGCGGACGTAGTGCTCGATAATGCCGCCATTGGCCGGGTCGGGCTCCTGCGCGAGCTTCGTATGCGCCGCCGGCGGCGCATGACCGAGGCCGGCGTGGGCGATGCCGTAATCAACGAGCGGCACCGCCTCCGCCACGGCGTCTGAAACCAGCGCGCTAAGTTCCGCGGCGGAGCGCGCTGTCACGGCCGAGTTCGACGCGACGGAGGTCATCGCCGACAGTTTATCAGTCGCCGACACCGCTAGCTGAACCAGGCGCTGTCTCAGAATGACCCGAGCCGTGAAGCGCAAGCGAGCGGAAGCCAGACAGCGCCTCGTCCTTCGCGGCTTCCGCACGCTTACGCGTAGCGGCCCCGATTGAAGTCACGACCGGCAAAGAAAAGAACCACCCGCGAACGAGCGCGGGTGGTTCGAAGCTTTCGGTGGCGGGGTGAGCGCCCGCGACTTTTCATTGACGCGGACCCTGCCCAGCCACCATGGATTGCCTCACGGTTCACCGCCGCGCCGAGCGGCCGTTGCCGTGGTCATGGTCGTGGTCATGTCCGCCGCCGACGTACTCCCACCGGCCGGGGACGAGCACCTTCTGGCAGACCGTCTCGTAGCGGTCCGGCACCCACACCTTCTCGCAGCGGGCCTCGTACTTCGGCGGGCACCAGACCCTCTCGTTGTAGCCGGCGCGGACGAGCACGTTCTCCACGCAGCCGTCGCGCATCACGATTCTCTTGTAGATCGGCGGGACGAAGCGGGTCTCGTAGTGTCCGGCATGCACGAGCACCTGGGTGTGCACCTCGTGGTAGTGTCCGCGTTCGACGAGCACCTGCACGTGGCGTTCCTCATAGCGCTCGGGGATCCAGCGGCGGCCGGCCTCGTGGCGGTGGCCGTTGTTGATGCTCACCGACACGCCGCCGCGATGACCGAGGTCGAAGCGGATGCGGGCGTCCCCGGACCCGGCCCGCAGCGGCTTGTGCTCCGCCATGGCGTTGCCGGCAAACAACGAAGAAAGACCCAGGAAAGCGGCGGTGATGATTCCAGTGCGAGTGGTCATGGCTCAATCCTTTTCTCTCGTGGTGCGTGCGGCCCAGTCGTCCGGGCCTTCTGCCATGTAGTACGCATACACACGAGTTGGATTGCGGGGCTGCAAGAGTTGCAAAAGGCCTGACACCCTGCCGAAATCTGACATTAAATACGCACCCTCCGACTTCCGTTCCGCCACGGCCGCCATGCTATCCTCCCCCGCGTGCTCCTTGCCGCCGCCAACCTGACCCCGCACGACATCACCGTGCTTTTCCTCTCGCTCGCCGTGCTGCTGGGGCTCGCGAAGTTCCTGGGCGAACTGGCGCGGAAGTACCACCAGCCCGTCGTCATCGGCGAGATCCTCGCCGGCATCCTGCTGGGGCCCACCGTCTTCGCGCAGATCAGCCCCGACCTCTACCTCTGGCTGTTCCCGGCCGAAGGCTCGACGCGGACGTTTCTCGACGGCTTCTCCATCATGGCGGTGGCGTTTCTGCTGCTCGTCGCCGGCCTGGAGGTCGACCTCTCCACCATCTGGAAGCAGGGCAAAGCCACGGCTCTCGTCAGCTTCACGGGCATGATCTTCCCGATGGTCCTCGGCTGCGCCACCGCGTGGGCCATGCCTGAGTTGATCGGCAAGAACCCTGATGGCGAGCTGCTGCCGTTCGTCTTTTTCGTCGGCATCGCGATGTCCATCACCGCCCTGCCGGTCATCGCGAAAATCCTCATCGACATCAACCTGCTCAAGACCGACACCGGCATGCTCATCATGTCGGCGGCGATGGTGAACGACTTGCTCGGGTGGCTCGGGTTCGCGATGGTGCTTGCCATGATGCAGGGGCAGGCGTCGGACGCCGGCGTCGTGCAGACGATCGCGCTGACGCTTGTTTTCGTCGGCCTCATGCTCACGCTCGGCCGCTGGCTCTTCCACCGGGCCCTGCCCGTCGTGCAGGCCCACACCGCCTGGCCCGGCGGCGTCATCGGGTTCATCCTCGTCCTCACCATGCTCGGCGCCGCCGCCACCGAGGCCATCGGCATCCACGCCATCTTCGGCGCCTTCATCGCCGGCATCGTCATCGGCGACTCCTCCCACCTGCGCGAACGAACCCGCGACACCATCTACCAGTTCGTCACCAACATCTTCGCCCCCGTCTTCTTCGCCACCATCGGCCTGCGCATCAACTTCATCGCCTCGTTCGACCTGGCCACCGTCCTCATCGTGCTCGTCGTCGCGATCGTCACCAAGACCTGCGGCTGCTACCTCGGCGCGGTCTGGGCAGGCCTCAGCAAGCGCGAGGGCTGGGCCATCGGCTTCGGCATGTCGGCCCGCGGGGCGATGGAGATCGTGCTCGGCCAGCTCGCGCTCAAGGCCGGCCTCATCAATGAGCAACTCTTTGTCGCCCTCGTCATCATGGCCCTGGTCACCAGCCTGATCAGCGGACCGGCCATGCAGCGCATCCTCCAGCGCAAGGCCAAGCGGCATCTCAGTGACATGCTCAGCGATCGGCAGTACATCTCCGCCATGACCGCCACCGATGCGCGGACCGCCATCGCCGAGCTTGCCGAGGTCGCGGCGGCGGTGACCAAGTTGAAGGCGGCCGATATTTTCGAGGCCACCTGGAGCCGCGAGCTACTGATGAGCACCGGCATCGGCAACATGGTCGCGGTGCCGCACGCCCGTCTCGAAGGGCTCGCCAGGCCGGTCGTCGTCATCGGCCGCAGCAACGTGGGCATCGACTTCAACGCCCCCGACGGCGACCCCGCGAGGATCATCTGCCTGCTGCTCGCACCCGAGAGCGACGACAGCGCCCAACTTGAATTGCTACGCATGGTGGCCGAGTCACTCGGGGATGCCCCGAGCAGGTCGGCGGCGCTGGCGGCCCGCGGCTATATGGAGTTCCTCGCGGCAGTGCGACTGCCGGAGGAAGCCCATGTCAGAGCGAAAACGTGAGTGACTAACGTCATGGGCAGCGGCCTGCCAGCAGCGTGACGGGAACAAATATGAGCACCATCAACCGCCCCGCCGCTGAATCGCTCGTCATGAAGCTCATGGCGATCCCCGGCAAGTCGTGCGAAGAGACGGCGGCCGCGCAGTTCATCGTCGACACGCTGCTCGCCGCCGGCCTGCCGAAGTCGGCCATCGCGCACGACGCCGCCCACAAGCAAAGCCCCTTCGGCGGCCAGCGCGGCAACCTGATCGTCAAACTTGCCGGTTCCCCCGGCCGGACGCGCGAGCCGCGCCGAATGCTGATGGCCCACATCGACACCGTGCCGATCTGCGTCGGCTGCAAGCCCGTAAAGAAGGGCAACTTCGTCCGCTCCGCCGACGCGACCACCGGCCTCGGCGGCGACGACCGCGCCGGCGCCGCCGCCATCCTCACCGCCCTTCTCGAAATCCTTCGCGGCGACCTCCCGCACCCGCCGCTGACGTTCCTCTGGTGCGTGCAGGAGGAGATCGGCTTGATGGGCGCGCGGAACGTCGATGTGAAGAAGCTCGGCTCGCCGCTGCCGCACGCCGCCTTCAACTTCGACGGCAGCAGCCCCGCCGACATCACCATCGGCGCGACGGGTGCCTACCGCGCCGTCATCCATATCGAAGGCATCCCCGCCCATGCGGGTGTTCACCCCGAGCGCGGTGCCAGTGCGATCACCATCGCTTCGCTCGCCATCGCCGACCTTCAAACAAGCGGCTGGCACGGCCTCATCGTGAAGGGAAACAATCGCGGCACGAGCAACGTCGGCGTGTTCCATGCGGGCGAAGCGACGAACGTGATCACCGAATCCGCCACGCTCCGCGCCGAGATGCGCTCACACGACCCGAAGTTCCGCAAGCAGATCCTGGGTGCCTACCGCAAGGCGTTCACGAACGCGGCGAAGCAGGTGAAGACCGACACGGGCAAGCGCGGCAAGGTGACGTTCGATGTGTCGCACGATTACGAATCGTTCGCGCTGAACACCGGCGATCCCGCCGTCGCCATCGGGGCCGAAGCGGTCGAGGCCGCGGGCCGCACGCCCAACTTCCGCATCTCCAACGGCGGCCTCGACGCCAACTGGATGAACCTGCACGGCATCCCGACCGTCACCTTCGGCTGCGGCCAGCACGACATCCACACCGCGAAGGAATACCTCGACCTTCCGGAATACTTCACCGGCTGCGCCATCGCCCTGCGCCTCGCGACGGGCATCTAATCTCTAAGCCGCAACGTCCGCGTTGCGCGTCCCCCTCCTTTTTAACCGCAACGTCCGCGTTGCGCGTCCGCTCAACCCCGCGCCCTCACGGGTACAATTGATCCACCCCCGCAAGCCCCGCCATGCCCCCACGTCTTCTTTTTCTCCTGCTCATCGCCACCGCCGCCGGCGATCTCGCCGCGGCTCCCGCAGCAATCACTCCCGACGCCGCCGACTTTTTCGAGAAGCGCATCCGCCCCGTGCTCGTCGAGTCGTGCTACGAGTGCCACTCGGCGACCGCCAAGAAGGTCAAAGGCGAACTGCGCGTCGACAGCCGGGACCTGCTCATCAAGGGCGGCGAGTCGGGCACCGCGCTCGTCCTCGGTGATCCGGCGTCGAGCCGATTGATCGAAGCGATCACCTACAGGAACGCCGACCTTCAGATGCCGCCGAAGAAGAAGCTGTCGGACGCGGCGATCGCCGACCTGACGCAGTGGGTGAAGATGGGCGCGCCGTGGCCCGCGGAGGCGTCGCCCACGATACCCACCACCGACGCGAAACCCGCCATCGACTTCGAGGCCCGCAAGCGCGAGCATTGGGCGTGGCAGCCCGTGAAGAAGCAAGAGCCGCCGAAAGTAAAGAACGAAGCCTGGGTTCGCACCGAGATCGACCGCTTCATCCTCGCGACGCTCGAAGCGAAGAACCTGAAGCCCACGCGCCAGGCCGACCCGCGCACGCTGATCCGCCGCGTCTACTTCGACCTCATCGGCCTGCCGCCGTCGCCGGAGGAGGTCGAGGCGTTTGTGAAGGAGTGCGAGAACGAAGGGTCCGAGTTCCGAGTTCCGAGTTCCGAGTTGGAAAGCAACGCGAAAGCCGAACAGTCGCCCGCTCCGGCAACTCGAAACTCGGAACGCGGAACTCGGAACTCCGCTGCCTTCTCCCGCCTCGTCGACCGCCTCCTCGCCTCCCCCGCCTACGGCGAGCGCTGGGCCCGTCACTGGCTTGACGTGGTCCGCTACGCCGATTCAAAGGACTCGCGCGGCCAGGGCGGCGAGGTCGACATCCCCTTCGCCTACCGCTACCGCGACTGGGTCGTCGATGCCTTCAACCGCGACCTGCCCTACGACCGCTTCATCATCGATCAGATCGCCGGCGACCTCGACCCTTCGCGCGGCGAGCGCACGGCTGGCATCATCGCCACCACCATGCTCGCCATCGGCAACTGGGAGACCGGTTGCAGCGACAAGCGCAAGATGATGACCGACATCGTCGACGATCAGGTCGATGTCATCTCGCGCGGCTTCCTCGGCATGACCGTCGCCTGCGCCCGCTGCCACGACCACAAGTTCGATCCAATCTCCACGCGCGACTACTACGCGCTGGCCGGCTTCTTCTTTAGCAGCCACATCATCCCCGCCCCCGGCGACCCCACGGCCGGCACGCCGATGCTGCGCGTGCCATTGATGGTGCCGGAGGAGGTCGCGGCGATCCACGCGGCGGCCGTGAAGGTCGAGGAGATCAAGAAGCAGATCAACGCCGAGATCGATGCCCGTCGCAAGGAAGTCGTCGCCCGCGAGCTGTCGCGCATCAGCAACTACCTCGCGGCCGCCGCGGAGTACTACCGGCGCGACCCGGCGAATGACACCATCACTCTTAGTGCCGTCGCCGCAAAGCACAGCATCCACGCCGAGCTGCTCAAGCATTTCATGCGCTACGCCGGGCTTCAGGAAGGCAGCGGGCTGGTGCCCGGCCTGTTCACGACGAAGCTCAGCGAGGTGCTGAAGAATCCGCGGGTCAACGGGTGGGGCTCGCCCGACACGCCGATGGCGCTGGCGCACACCGGCACCGAGGCTGCGAAGCTCCTGACGTTCACGCTGCCGCCGCGCTCGCTCGCGCTGCACCCGGCGCCGACGAAGCAGGTCGCGCTCGGCTGGCGCAGCCCGATCAGCGGGACGGTGAAGATCGCGGGCAAGGCCGCCGACGCCGACCCCAACGGCGGCAACGGCGTCCGCTGGTCGATCGCTCACCGCCATGGGTCGGCCACGACGAAGCTCGCATCTGGACACGTCGCCAGCGGCGCCGCCGTCATCTTCCAAGAAGCCGATCGCGCCGGAAGCCTTGAAGCGCTGACCGTGGAGTCAGGCGACCTGATCTCCCTCAGCATCGACCCCGCGGACGGCAACCACATCTGCGACACAACCACGATCGAGCTCACGATCACCGCGCTCGACGGCCGCAAGCAATCGTGGGACGCGACGAAGGACCTCGTCGATTCCATCCACGCCGGCAACCCGCATGCCGATTCGCACGGCAACCGCGGGGTCTGGCTTCTTTACGCCATCGACCTCATCGGCGGTTCCGACCCCGGCGGCGTCCCGGCCGGCAGCGTGCTGGCCCACTGGCTCGCCATCGTCGCCGACCGCAAGGTGGACTTGAACAGCACCGACGTCCTTCGGCGTCTGACGCAGGCCGCCATCGCCGTGGAGTCGCTCGCCACCGGTGATGGCAAGAACCGCTCCGTGCCCGATGCCGCCCTCTTCGCCGACCTCACCAACGCCGCGAACAGCCCCCTCTGGACGGCCGTCGACCTCGTCGCCTACAGCGAAGACACCGCCCGGCTGACCGAGCTCAACGCGCAGATGGTCGCGCAGAACCGCATCGCCGCCAAGCGCATCGACTTCGCGCAGGGCATCGCCGAAGGCGGCGTCCCCGGCTCGGAACACGCCGGCGTTCGCGCCGCGAAGGTACACATCCGCGGGCGCTACGACCGGCTGGGCGATGTCGTGCCGCGCGGGTTTCCGGCGCTCATCTCCGCTAAACCGCAAGCGATGACTGGGAGCGGCAGCGGCAGCGGGCGCGGCGAGCTCGCGCGGTGGATCGCCTCGAAGGAAAATCCCATGACCGCCCGCGTCATGGTGAACCGCCTCTGGCAGCACCACTTCGGCCGGGGCCTCGTCGCCACGCCCGACAACTTCGGCCACCTCGGCGACCGCCCGTCGCACCCGGAACTGCTCGATTACCTTGCGGATCGTTTTGTAGCGAACGACTGGTCCATTAAGGCGATACACAAGATGATCGTGACGAGCGCGGTGTACATGCAGGAATCAAAGGCAGGAAATCAGGAGTCAGGAGTCAGGAACAACGCCGCGGGCGAGCCCCGCTTCAGCGGGTCTCCCGCTTCGATCGACGCCGACAACCGCCTGCTCTGGCGTCAGAACCGCCGCCGGCTCGACGCCGAGCAGATGCGCGACGCCATGCTCGTCGCCGCCGGTCGCTACGACCGCGCCCAGGGCCCGACGCCCGGCCCAGCCACCGCCGATCTTTCGGCCGCTCGCCGCACGCTTTATGTCATGGCTGTGCGCTCCGACACCTCCAACTTCCGCACACTCTTCGACGCGGCCGACCCGACCTCGAGCATCCACGCCCGCAGCGAATCGACCGTCGCCCCGCAGGCGCTCTTCATGCTCAATCATCCCTTCGCGCAGGAGATGGCCAGCGCCCTCGCCGCCCGCGTGCTGCGTGACGGCGGCGCGAATGACGATACGAAGATCACATGGCTCTATGGCCGCCTCTTCTCCCGCCCCGCCGCTCCGCGCGAGGTCGATATCGCCACGCGTGTCCTGTCCAATGCACGCAGTGGCGCAAGCGATAACGATCGGACCGCGTGGCAACAGTATGTTCAGGTCCTGCTCTGTTCGAACGAATTCATGTACGTGGACTGAATGAACCCCGCCGCCCCGATCCAACCCCCGCTTGACGATGCCGAACGCGCCCTCGCGCAGCGGCTGCGCACGCACGTCGAGGTCCTCGCCAGCCTCATCGGCGTCCGCCACATGGGCATCCCCCACGCCATCGACGCCACCGTCGCCTACATCGACGGCGAGCTCGCATCGATCGGCGACCGCGTTGAGCAGCAGACGTATCCCGTCGGGCAGCAGCAGGCCATCAACCTCGTCGTTGAACGCAAAGGCGCGAAGCGTCCCGATGAGATCGTGGTCCTCGGCGCACACTACGACAGCGACCCCTCGACGCCCGGCGCTGATGACAACGCGTCGGCCGTCGCCGTGCTCATCGAGGCCGCCCGGCTGACGCTCGGCAAGTTCGCCCCGCGCACCATCCGCTTCGTCGCGTTCGCCAATGAAGAGGCCCCGCACTTTCACATGGACACGATGGGCAGCCGCATCTACGCCCGCCAGTGCCGGGCAAAAAGCGAAAACATCACCGGCATGCTCTGCCTCGAGATGGTCGGCTATTACCGCACCGAGCCGGGCAGCCAGAAGCTCCCGCCGGGCATCCCGCGCTTTCTGCGTTTCGCGTTCCCCAAGCGCGGCAACTTTCTCGGCGCGGTCGGCAACATGCATTCGATGCGGCTCGGCTGGTCGTTTCGCCGCGGGTTCAAACGGTCGACGAAGTTCCCGCTGTTCTCGATCTCGCTGCCGGAGAAGATCCGCGAGATCCGGCTGTCGGACAACAGCTCCTTCTGGGACGCGGGCTACCCGGCCCTGATGCTGACCGACACGAGCTTCCTGCGCAACCCGCATTATCACCAGCCCACCGACACGCCGGACACGCTCGATTACGAGCGCATGGCGCGGGTGACGATGGGCGTGGCGGGCGGCGTCCTGCGGTGCGCCAGGGGCGCGGGGCTATAGAATGAAACGCATGGTTCGCGCGATTCAATCTTCGATTTCCCGTCGGCAGATGCTGTCGCGCTTCGCCTCCGGCTTCGCGATGCTGCCGCTCTATTCGCTGCTCGCGGAGGAGTCGCGCGGTGTACAGCCATCAGCCATCAGTCATCAGCCATCCGCCATCCCCCACCACGCCCCGCGGGCCAAGCGCGTGATCTTCCTTTTCCTCTCCGGCGGGCCGTCGCACGTCGACCTGTTCGACCCAAAGCCGAAGCTGATGGAGCATGCGGGCAAGCCGCTGCCGTTCGAGAAGCCGTCGCTGATGCGGACCAAGACGGGCAACCTGCTCGCTTCGCCGTTCAAGTTTTCGCGGCGCGGGCAGAGCGGCATCGAGGTGAGCGAGCTGCTGCCGAGGATCGGCGGCATCATCGATGACCTGTGCGTGGTTCGCTCGATGGTGGCGGACAACATCAACCACAACGGTGCCTGCCTTCAGATGAACACCGGCGAGCAGGCGTTCAGCAGGCCGAGCATGGGCTCGTGGCTCAACTACGGCCTGGGCACCGAGAACCGCAACCTACCCGGCTTCGTCGTGATCAGCCCCGCCCAGCCCGCGCAAGGCGCGCCGCTCTGGAGCTCGAGCTTTTTGCCGGCGACGTTTCAGGGCACGCTGGTGAACAACCTCGACAGGCCGATCGCCAACCTCGCGAGCAATCACGCGATGCTGGCGCAGCAGCGCCGGCAGCTCGAAGCGCTGAAGCAGATCAACGAGCTGCACGCCGCCGACCGGGCGGATGATTCGCGCCTTTCCGCCCGCATCGAGTCGTTCGAGCTCGCGTACCGCATGCAGACGCAGGCGCCGGAAGCGTTCGACATCACCGGCGAATCGGAGGCGACGAAGAAGCTCTACGGGCTTGACGACAAGGTGACCGAGACCTTCGGCAGGCAGTGCCTGATGGCTCGCCGGCTCGTCGAGCGCGGCGTCCGCTTCGTGCAGGTGTTTCACACCACCACGTCGAAGCGGTCAAGCTGCCAGCTCTGGGACCAGCACGGTGAGCTCCGTCAGGAGCTGCGCAACAACTGCGACGCGACCGACGGCCCCGTCGCGGGCCTGATCACCGATCTAAAAAGCCGCGGGCTGCTCGACGACACGCTCGTCATCTGGGGCGGCGAGTTTGGCCGGTCCCCGACGGCGGAAAACGCCAACGGCCGGGAGCATCACCCCTTCGGCTTCACGATGTTCCTCGCCGGCGGCGGCGTGAAGGGCGGGCTGGCTTTCGGGACGACCGACGAGTTCGGCTGGCACGCCGTCGAGAATCGCGTCCACGTCCACGACCTGCACGCCACCATCCTGCACCTGATGGGCCTCGATCACACGAAGCTGACGTACCGCTACAGCGGGCGGGATTACCGGCTGACCGATGTGCACGGGCATGTGGTGACGGACATTCTGATTTGAAAAAGACCCACGGACGGGAGTCCGTGGGCTTTCATCGTGTCATTGATTTGGTTGATGTTCAGTTCGTCTTGCTGCTCACGTCGAAGCAGAAGAGCAGTTCCTGATCGCGCAGGTAGAGCTTCCCGTCGGTGACGACCGGGTGCGTCCAGATGCGGCCGGAGGGGCTGCGCTGCTTGGTCTGCGGCGTCAGCTTGAACCGGCTCGCTTCCTTGTAGCCTTCGGGCGAAGCCTCGATCAGGGCGACGTTGCCGCTGCCTTCATCGATGAGGTAGAGCATGCCGTCGGCGTAGGTGATCGCGCCCTTGCCGAGCGATTTGTCATTCCAGACCATGTCGCCGGTCTTGAAGTTCTGGCAGACCCAGCCCTTGCCATCGGAGTAGCCGTAGACGTGATCGCCGATGAGCACGACGCCGCCGTGGTGGTTGGTCATGTTTTTGTTGGCGTAGACCTCGGTGACCTTGTTGCCCTCTTCGATCTTGACCATCTTGCAGCCGGCGCCGTACCCGGCGGCAACGTAAACGTGTCCATCATTGAAGATCGGCGTGGGGATGACGGCAGTTGCGCCCGGGAAGCCGGTCTTCCAGAGCTGCTTGCCGGTCTTGGCGTCGATGCCGACGATGCTCTTCATGGTGAGCTGGATGTACTGCCGGGCGCCGTTGTGGTCGGCGGCGATGATGGAGGCGTACTGGGCACCGTCGGTGAACTCGGTGCTCTGCCAGATCACTTCGCCGGTCTTCTTGTTGAGTGCGGCGATGGTGCCCTTGCTGCCGCCGGGGGTGCAGACGACCTGGTCGCCGTCGACGAGGACCGACTCGCAGTAGCCCCAGCCGGGCGTGCCGCCGCCGAGTTCCTTCATGGTCTTCTTCCAGACGACCTTGCCGTCGGCAAGCGCGGCGCAGATCAGGTTGCCCTGCCCGCCGAGGGTGTAGACATGGCCGCCCGCCGCGTCGACGGTCGGCGTGCCGCGCGGGCCATCGCCCCATTTGTTGCCGTAGACCGGACCGATGTCGGCCTTCCACTTCTCGGAGCGGTCCTTGACGTTGACCGCGATGAGTTGCTCGCCGCCGCGAGCGCCCATGGTGTAAAGCGTGTCGCCGACGATGGCGTAGCCGGAGTATCCAAGGCCCGCGTCCTTGTTCAACCAAACGACCTTCGGCCCACCCTCGGGCCACTTCTTCAGCAGCCCCGTCTCCTTCGACACATCGGTGCGGTCCGGCCCGCGCCACTGCGGCCAATTGGCGGCGGCGAAGGCCGCCGAGGAAATCAGGGCAATAAAGAGACAAACCAACAGGCGTCGCGGCATGATCAAGATCCTTATAGAGAAAACGGCGGGGCCTCGGGGCACATCATAGATTTGTCAGTACGGCTAGGGAGGTAACTGCGGCCAAAGTGAAAGTATTGCAGCGCGGCGACGAAGTGCCCGGCGATCTCGCACGAAGCGGGAAAACTTCAAATGAAACGGCGGGCTGGCCTCTATAATGGGTGGCCAGGGGCCGGGCCGATTTCGATGCTGAATGGGGTGCTTATGCGTTACCAACGTGTGCTGTGCGTGCTGCTGCCGTGTGCCGTGGCGATGTCATTGGCCGGCGGCGCGGTATGGGCCGCCGACGACAAAGACCCGCAGAAAACTTTCGATGACGTCTTCGGCGAGAGCTACAAGAAGGCCGTGGCGTCGGCCGCGACCGATGATGATGTCGAGTTGGCGAAGGACTTGAGCAAGGCGGTGCTGACGATCGACATGCCGGTGTCGCTGATGCGGGTGATCGTGGAGAAGCTTGCGACCCTGTCGGAGAAGGCGGGCGGCGCCGCGCTGCCGGCGGTGGACGCGTATGAAAAGCTGCTGACGGCCGAGCCGAAGTTCAAGCCGGAGCTGGAGCCGAAGGTGCTGGCGCTGCTGGAGAAAGCGCACAGCACGGGCGATTCCGCGGAATCGCGCAGCACCGCGGCGGCGCGACTGGTGGCCCGGCTGATTCCGCTCGCGGACCAGGAGACGGCTGAACGCAAGCTCGACGACGCCGTCGCGCATTACAAGCACGCGCTGAAGCTGGCCCGTGAAGTGAACTCGAAAGAGATTGACTCGATCAACGCGAAGCTGACCGCGGCGACCGACATGCTCAAGCAGTCGGCCGAGGTGGACGCCCTCGAGAAGAAAATTGAGGCGAACCCGAAAGACGTCGAGTCGCGGCTGAAGCTGATCCGGATCCATCTCGTCGATCGCAACGACCCGTCGGCGGCGGTGTGGTTCATCGGTGAGGGCGTTGACGACACCACCAAGAAGCTGCTGCCGATCGCGGCGAAGGGCGCCGTCGGCGCGGAACCGAAGGTGCTCGCCGACCTGGGCGCGTGGTACCTGGACCTTTCAAATAACGCGCCGCTTTACTCCAAGCCCGAGATGCTGCGCCAGGCGAAGACGTATTACGAACGGTTCCTCGCCCAGCACAAGGAGAACGACCTGCTGAAGGCCAAGGCGACGCTGTCGCTGGAGCAGATCGAGAAGAAGCTGAAGGAAGCGGAAAGCGGCGTGGCGGCGGCGACGCCGGGGAGCACGGACACGCCCGGGACCACCACGACGCCGGCAACACCGACGGTCAGCAAAGGCGCCGGCGCCCTCACCGTCGCCATCGATGGCCTGACGATCACCGAAGCCGATCGCGTCGAGCGGATGTTCACGCAGTATTCACGCTTGATCGCCAAGGAGTACGTGCAGATGGGCTCCGACTTCGCGCCCGCCCTCGAATATGACTCGAAGTACCCAAGCAGCGCCGGCGAGACGCTGGCGTCCGTCACCAAGCGGATGACGACGATCAAGGAAGTCCGCGACGGCTTCATCGTGCGGCGCGTCACGGTGCCGCCGGTACCCGCCGAGGCGGAGGCGGTCGCGATGGCGCTGCCGTCGTTCAACCTCGGCGCCTACGGCTACATCCATTCGGTCGAAGTTGCCGAGGTGAACGGGCCGGAGGAGATGCTGGTCAAGAATGTATGGCTGGTCGATGCCCAGTCGCTGGCGAACGCCGACTACGACGAACGCCGTGAACGTGACAAGCTGCGGCAGCGGCAGGATGACTTCAACTGGTACGGTGCGACGATGCGGCTCAACGGGCACCCCACCGCCGGGATCAAAGTCGGCGACCGCGTCGGCATGGTCGGCAAGGGCAAGCCGCTCCAGATCATTATCGTCAAGACCGAGCAGGTGAAGAACGGACTGCGGACCTCGACCCGCCCGATCGCGGCGCTGGTGTCGAAGCTGTCGCGCGGCGGCCTCGACGACAAGCAGTTCGAGGAGCTGCTTACCCAGCGCAACCTGACGCACACCGACCTCGTCAACCTCTACCTCGAGGCCCAACGCTCATCGGCACGCGACGCGGTGAAGAACACCATCCGCCGGATCGAAGCAAAGGGCGCGAAGCTGCCGTGATCCAAGCCGCTTGCGGCTTCGCGCTACGGGGACTTAGGATGTCGCGGCTGTTTCGTCATCCGAGCCCGTGTCGCCGCCCGGAGCCTCGGGCATCACGGGCGCGGGCGTCGCCGAATCCAGCTTTCCAATCAACCGCCGGTAATTGTCACGCAGCAGATTCGCCACATCACGTTTGATCTGCCCTTCGCTCACACGGTAACCCGCATCGACCAGGTCGCCGTATTTGTCCGCCAGCACCTTGGCGATGACCTTGCGGCTGTGGTCCCATTTGTAGATGAGCTGGTCGACAATGCGGGCGTCGCTGTGCTGCGGCGCGAAGGTCGTGCCCAATAGCTCCAACCGCATCCGCGTGGTTTCTTCGATGAGCGACGGGTTGTTGAGGAACCACCAGCAGCCGAAGACGAAGAGGTTCTGGAACTTGCGGGCCGCGACGCACAGCTCGTGCTGATTCTCGCGGGCCAGCATCGTCACCATGAACTTGTTGTCGCTGAACTGCCGGCAGAGATTGGTCAGGGCGGTGATATCAGCGCGGCCACTCATGTCGGCCGCGTCGCGCAGCGCCGGGTTCACCCCGCGCTTCACGCCGATCATCATCGCCCACGGCATGTTCCGCTCCGCAAGCACCGGCAAGAGCGCCTCGCGGATCACCCGGTCGGCACCGTTGCGGTGCGGCGACACCGTCGGGTACATGAAGTCCGGCGGCAGGCTCGTCGCGACGTACACCGCCTTCATCCGGTCGATCCACTCATTCAGGAATCGCTTGACCTCGTCGATCGTCACGCCGCTGAAGTCGCCGCGCACGTCGTAGCCCCAGTCGCGCAGCACCTTCGCCGCCGCGGGAAAGTCAATCAGCAGCTTGTCGATGCGGAGCACCGCCGCGAAGCGATCGTCGCCGTTAAGGTCGGGCTGGTGCAGCCAGAGGTGCTGCTCGTGGTCGTTGAACACCTCGTTGGTCATGGTGATCTGATCGACGTTGGCGATGCGCATCACAGTGTCGATGAAGTCGCTGGCGTTCTGCTCGCCGAACCACTTGCGGTACGGCTCCAGCGTCGTCTCGTGCGGGTCGAGGCCCAGCTTGCACAGCGTGGTGATCACGCCACGGCACGACTCACTGATCGGGGTGCGGTCGACGAAGAGGTGCTTCCAGATGTGGTCTGCCTGCTCGGCCTTGCTCATCGACCAGAAGCGGTAATACGGCACCTCGCTCTGCGGCACCACGCGGAACACCTCGGCGACGAGGTAGTGATACGTGAGCAGGTCATCGATGCCCCACAGCAGCAGCCCCGCCGGTTCCGGCGAGACGCCGAAGCGCGGCGAGAAAACGTGCGTGTGCAGATCGGTCACCGGCTGCGCGGCGACGATGGCGGCGACGGCGGAAGCGATCGATGAACGGTCCAGCGGCGGCGTAGGCTCGGTCATGGCGTAATTGTAGCGATGCTTATCCCCCTCCCTCGAAGGGAGGGGCAAGGGGAGGGATTGAGGTTAGTCGGGAGATCTGCGGAGAATCGAACGCCAACGAAAACCTCGACGTGCCTCCCCATCCCCTTCGAGGGAGGGGCAAAGGGTGGATTCAGGTTTGTCGTGAAATCTGCGGAGAATCGAACGCCAACGAAAACCTCGACGTCCCTCCCCCATCCCCTCCCTTCGAGGGAGGGGGGCCGATTTCATTCATTGTGCCTGATCCACTCCAGACTCAATCCCTGCGGCGGCAGCGTCGGCCCGGCGAGGGTGCGGTCCGCCGTGGCGAGGATGCGGTCGATGACCGCCGGCTCGAACCGGCCGCGGCCGACTTCGACCAGCGTGCCCGCGATGATGCGAACCATGTTGTAAAGAAAGCCGCTGCCCTCGACGACGATGTGTACCTCCGGTTGCTCCGCTTCGAGTAACGCAGGCCGCTCGACGAAGCAGTCGAAGATCGTGCGCACGGTGTTGTCGCGGCCGTGGTCGGCGTTGGCGAGGCCCGCGACATCGTGCGTCCCGATGAGCTTGCGGGCCGCTTCGTTCATGCGCTCCACATCGAGCCGCAACCAGCAGTGCCAGACGCAGTGCCGCTTCTGAAGCGGCCGGTGCGGGCTGTTGAACAGGCGGTAGCGGTACTGCTTGCGCTTCGCGTCGCTGATGGCGTCGAACGTCGGCGTCGTCTCCTCGGCCGACAGCACCTCGACATCATCCGGCAGCCGGCTGTTGATCGCGTGCGGCAAGCGGTCCGTCGGGATCGGCGTCGCCAGGTCGACGTGCGACACCTGCCCCTTCGCGTGAACCCCCGCATCGGTCCGGCTCGCCCCCACCACCTTCACGCGCTGGGCCGTCACCACCGCCACAGCCTTCTCAACCACCGACTGCACCGTGCGCAGCGGTTCCTGATCGACGGGTTCCTGCTTCTGCCAGCCATGAAACAACGTGCCATCGTAGGCGATGGTGAGCTTGTAGCGTTTGAGCGTGGGCGCCGCGGGATCGGACATGGCGAAGAGGATACCGCGATCGAAGCCGGTCGTAATATGGTTTGACAGCGGACGGGATATCACGGATTGGAGAGAAGCCCAATGCCAAGCAATCTCATTTAGCTGCCGATGGGCCGACCCGCTCGCCGCGCGCCAATTCAATTTGGATCAATCGAGTTTTGAGATGAGCAATGTAAGCCAGCGCCGGCCACACGAATGCCGCCGAATAAACCGGTCCGATCTGATTCGCTTTCGTTTGCCCGCTTAACCACATCACGGCCAGAGCAACGCACGATATAACGGCCAGCAAAATCGCACCGATGCGCGCGAACCGATACGACCGAAGTTTCGCGAGAAGTTTGTCGCGGTCGAGTGACATGAATCTTCTTCCTCTCCCATCAATGTCATCAGTGATATCCGTGGTCACAAAATCGAAAGGCAAGAAGCTCAATACTTGAACCCATGCTCGCGGATATGCACGAACGGATCGCCGCCGAAGGATGTTCCCGACACGATCTTGCCAATGAAGATGTCGTGATCGCCCTCGAAATCCATGTGGCAGACGAGGTCGCATTCCATGTAGGCCAGCGATGCGGCCAGCACCGGCGCTTTGTTCACCGTGGGCACCAGTTCGAACCCGAGGAACGGGTCCTCCGGCGGCTCGATCTTCCCGGCGAACTTCCGCATCAGCACCTTGTCGCCCTTGGGGATCTGGCACAGCGCGAACTGGTGCGAGTTGCTGATCAGCGGCATGATCGGCCGGCCCTTGCCGATGGCGATGGAGATCATCGGCGGCTCGAACGACGCCTGCTGCACCCAGCTCGCGAGCATCCCCATCCGCCGGTCTTCGAACGTCGCGGTGAGCACGAAGATGCCGGAGGGAATTCGGCCCAGCGCGTCGCCGACCTGTTTCAGAACGTCCTTATCCATGTCACCTGTGCCCGTCCCGGTTGAATCTCACACACAAGAGCGTTTCGTTCACGGCACCATCAGATCTTCGGAAATCTTCGGAACTCAATCCGTTTGATTCAGTACCGAGATCAGGTCGTATGCACACGGACGAATGCGTGTGCAGGATACGGGCCTCTTCCGCGATTGCAAGCCGCCGACGGGCAGGGCAATCGCATGTACAGGTCGACACGGTGCCACGGGTCGGCTTTGCGACCCGTGTTCCTTGGCGCACGGGTCGCCGAGCCGACCCGTGGCACCGTCAACATCGGCACATGCGATCGCCCTGCGCTGGCGGGGCGAAAATGTTTCACCTATAAACCACCGCATGACACGACGCTTTGACGCGGTGCTGTTCGACCTCGACGGGACGCTGGCCGACACCTTGCAGGACATCGCCAACTCGGCGAACTTCGCGCTGGGCAAACTCGGGCACCCGGCGATCGAGACCGCCCGCTTCCGCTACCTCGCCGGGCAGGGCCTGAAGAACCTGATGATCGCCGCCCTTGGTGAGGCGCACCAGCACCAGGTCGAGGAAGGCATCGGCTATTTCCGCGGCCACTACGCGGAGCATTTCATCGACAACACCAAGCCGTTCGACGGCATGGCCGACGTGCTCGACGAGATCACCCGCCGCCTGCTGCCGATGGCGGTGCTGAGCAACAAGCCGCACCCGGCGACGCTGCTGGTCATGGAGAAAGTCTTTTCGCGCTGGCCGTTCGCCGCTGTGGCGGGACACAGGCCCGAGTTTCCCTTGAAGCCCGACCCCACCTCGGCGATCGCCATGGCGGCGGAACTCAACGTGCCGGCCGAGCGCTGGATGTACGTCGGCGACACCCGCGTCGACATGGAGACCGCGGTGAACGCGGGCATGTATCCCGTCGGCGTGCTGTGGGGCTTCCGCGACGAGCCGGAGCTGCGCGACAGCGGCGCGAAGGTGATCATCCGCGAGCCGCGCGAATTGCTGGGATTGCTGTGATCATCAGTTTGGTGCCACGGGTCGGCTCTGCGACCCGTGTTCCGCGCTCAGCCCCACGGGTCGCCGAGCCGACCCGTGGCACCGCAACAATGCCGCGCCCGCTCGCTTACGCATGGCGACTCTGACAACGGCAAGCTCTACTCCTCCACCGCCAGTTCGAAGCACGCCGCCTCGCGGTCGTTCCGCACGAGCAAATACTTCCCCGCCAGCGTCGGGCTGTTCCACGTCTTCTCCTCAAACGCCGTGAAGCGCGACACCTCGCGGAACTCCTTCGGCGACGCCTCGACCAGCACGATGTCGCCGGATTCGGCTTGGATCAGCAGCAGGTCGCCGACGAGCAGAAGCTGGCCGTGGCCGTAGCGTTCGCCGCGCCAGGCCCGCTCCCCGGTTGCTCCATCGAGGCAGGTGAGCGTGCCGTCATTGAGGCCGTAGAGATAACCGTCGCGCTCGACCACGGTGGCGAACTTCGCTTTGAGGTAGACGTTTTTCCAGAGCGAGTGCGTGACGATGCCGCCGCTGGCGTCCCGCGTCAGCTCGAACCCATCGCTGCCGGTGCCGTAGCCGCGCGAGACGACCACGCGGTTGTCGCTTAGCCGCACCGGCTGGGCCACCGCGGGGTGATGCCCGGGCGTCTCGTGCATCCAGAGCAATCGGCCATCGCCCAGCGCGTGCCCCGTCACCGTGTATTGATTCTGCATCACGATCTGCCGCTGCCCCAACAGCTCCATGATGACCGGCGACGAATAACTCGTCGGCCCCGGCCCCGCCACCCAAAGCCGCTTGCCGGCTTCGCGGTCATAAGCCGACAGCGCATGCGTCCCCGCCGTGGGCACGATCACCTGATCGCCCTCGACCAGCGGCGAACCGGCCATGCCCCAGTCGAGCAGCTTCGCGCCGTGATCAGCGAGCGTGTCGACGGACCAGATGCGTTTGCCTGTGGCGAGTTCGAGGCAGTTCAAGGTGCCGGTGCCGCCCATGGTGTAGACCCAGCCGCCGCTGATGGTGGGCGTGGCCCGCGGCCCGATGCCGGCGATGGTCGTGTCGTACCGTGCCTTGTCGCCGTGACTCCAAAGCGGCTCGCCGGTCTTGAGGTCGTAGCAGACCACCAACTCATCATCGCCCCGCTGCTCCTGCGTGACGGCGCGGTTTCCGACCACGGCGAACCCCGACCAAGCTGCGCCAATCTCGCGCCGCCAGAGAAGCTTCGGGGGGTGTGCAGTCCAGTCGCGCTTTAGCTTGATCGAGCGGATAACGCCGTCGCGGCTGCGGCCGAGGAACTGCGGGAAGTCGTTCGCCTCTGTCTCCGCCACAACAACGGGCGCTGCCGGCACGTCGCCGGCCTTCCCATGTTGGGCCGCGACCTCCAACGGCGCCATCGCGCGGTCCGGCGGAGTCGTCCAGCGCCAGCGAACGATCGGGATGAGGTCGCCGTCGACGCCTTGTATCTTCAGCGTCGCCGCCGCCAGCGCGACTAGCGCCATGACCACGGCGAATACCGTCATACGAATCCGAGTCGGAGCGCGCGAAAGCACAACGAACCAGAGGAAGGCCGTGATGAGCGGGATGCCGACGTAGATGACTGTCCTAATGTTCCGCTGCTGCTGCATCCCTTCATCATCATCCGCCCCCCAGATCAGGAAAAACATCACCGAGGCGGCCGCCAGCAGGACGACCGGGATCAGCGGATGCGACCTGATGCGCGGCCACGTTAAACTTGCGACAGGGGGTCCGGGTAGGTCGGAGGAAGGCATCAATCAATCATATCGGCGCTGACTTCCCGCGGACGAATTGATGCTCGCGCGGCCGGTGACCCTCCGGTGACCCACCCACGGGAGTGGGTGGGCTTTGGAGGATCGACTGGTCTTCCATCCATGAAAAAACCCCGCATTGCTGCGGGGTTTGATCGTCCAAGTGGAGGTGAGGGGGCTCGAACCCCTGACCTCATCCATGCCATGGATGCGCTCTCCCAACTGAGCTACACCCCCTTGGGTTCGCGGGCATTCTAAGATCGGATCGATTCAGTTTCAAGGTGAGGAAATCCGTATGGCTAATCGCCGATTGACCGGCGTGCGCCAGGGAGCGGGCCATCGCGGCCGTATCACCGCCACGGCGGGTGTGCCCAATCTTCCTGGGGCGGTGCCGCGCGACTCTTAGCCCGTCAGGGCGTTTGGTGGTAGCCATGGGCGCCAGCCCGTGGACGCAGGCGCGGACAATGATCGAGCCCCGACAGGGGCGACTGAGTTCGCGGATTCTTCAATCGCCCCTGACGGGGCTCACCAACCACAACCATCGGAGGTCCACGGGCTGGCGCCCGTGGCTACCCACAAACGCCCTGACGGGCTAAGCAGTACGGCCGTGTCGTAACCCCGGAAGTTTGGGCAGACCCGCCACCGCCGGCCGCCGCAACCTCTTTCCTGCACCCCCGGGTCTCTGCTATGATGTTGAGTCCCCTGCTTCGCTCCTCATCCGCCCTCGGAGAAACCGCGAATGTCGCTGCACGAAAAGCTGTATCAACTCTTCCTGCTCGATCAGCAGGTCCGAGGCCTGAGCACCCGCCTCGACTCCGCCCGCAACCGCCACAAGGCCCAGAACACCAAGCTCGAGCAGTTGAGCCAGCAGCACCGCGAGCTGGCCGAGCAAGTCAAACACGTCTCCGCCAAGACCTCCACGCTTGAGAAGGAGGCCAGCGACATCGAGGCCCGCATCGCCACCATCCGCACCCGCATGAACGCCGTGACCAGCAACAAGGAATACGCGGCGATGCTGCTGGAAGTGAACACGATCAAGATCGACAAGGATAAGAAGGAGGAGGAAGCCATCGCCCAGATGGAGAACCGCGAGCGGCTGGCCGGGCAACTGAAAGAACTTGAAACTAAGGTCGCGGACCAGAAGCGCATGGTGGGCATCTCCGAAAAGGAAGTCACCGACCGCCGGGCCGAGGTCGGCGAGAAGCTCAGCGAGGTCACCGTCCAGCGCGACGCGGCGGCGAAGGAATTGCCCCCCGACTCTCTGGCGGCCTTCAACAAGGCGGCCAGCTACCACGACGGCGAGGCCCTGGCGGTCGTCGTCGAGGAGAGCCGCAAGCACCACGAATACTCCTGCGGCGGCTGCTACATGTCGATCCCCGTCGAGCGCCTCAACACGCTCATGTCCCGCCAGAACACGCTCACCTCCTGCCCCAACTGCTCGCGCATTCTTTATGTCGCGGAAGAACTCAAGCAGTCGCTGTCGACGGTGAAGTGAAGATCGAACCATAGTCAACCGCGACTCGATCCTCTAAGCACAATGGTTGCCCCTGACCAAATATCGATTCTGCGCGACAGGGTGTGCCTCGCCGATTCCCTGCTACGCATTCATCGGCTCGCTTGGGCTGACGTACATTCGCGCATTCCAAACGCGGCAAAGGCGATCGACGACCTCGATTACTTTCCTCCGACTTTTGTTGACGACCTATGGGGCTGTCTGCACTCGTTCCTAACCGGAAAGGGCATTGAAGACGACCTCATCGATGAGCTGCGCCACGCGCCGGCTAAGTTATCCATTCTCGCCGACAGGATGGTCGGCTGCGACAAGAGCTACTTCCTCCGGTGGGTTAAGCTCGTGAACGCCGTGGTTCAACACATTGACCGCTTCGGATCGGCGGACCCCGGGAGGACTCCGCAAGCCCTATCGCAATGACGATGGCGATCTCTCCGCTATGGACTTACTCATCAACATCGACGGCGGGTCGCGCGGGAACCCGGGGCCGGCTGCCGCGGGGGTGACGATCCGCGCTGTGCCGGGGAACACCGTGCTGCACGAAGCCGGCTACCACCTCGGGCACGCCACCAACAACGTCGCCGAATACAACGGGCTGCTCAGGGCTCTCGATGTCGTTGCCCGCATGAAGGGATACGACGGCGGCAAGGTGCGAATCCAGAGCGACTCGCAGCTCATGGTTCGGCAGGTCCTTGGCGAATACAAGATGAAGTCGCCGGACCTGAAGCCGCTGCTCGAAGAGGCGCGGGTGAAGTTGCGCAAGCTCGGGCCTTGGCAGATCGAGCATGTAATGCGCGAGGAGAATGAGCGGGCCGATGAACTGGCGAACATGGCGCTCGATGTCGGGCGCGATGTGGTCGTGGTGGCGGGTGATGGTTCGGCTGTGTCGCCTTCGGCAGCACCCAAAGGCCGCGTCGCACCAAAGACGCGCGGCGCCGCATCCGCTGCGGCATCGAACACCGACGCCGCACCCGGTCTGTTCGCCGCGACCTCCCTCTTCACCGCCCGGCTCGCGGCCTCCCCAGGCGCCGCCTGCCCGGCCCGCTGCCCCGCGAAGACCGCGTTCGCGTTTGGCCCGAAGATCCCCGCGAGTTTCTGTGTCTACGCCGCCCAGGCCGTCTTCGATGAAGACCCCACGCTCTGGCGCGAAGCCCACCGCACCGAAGCACAGACCCAGTGCGGCAAGTGCGGCGTCACGATCCATATCGAACGCACGTGAACCCGCGGCCTTTGCCTCCGGTGCCACGGGTCGGCTCCGCGACCCGTGCTTCGGGTCGTCAGCGTCACGGGTCGCCGAGCCGACCCGTGGCACCCGCAACGATTGCCGTCGGTGCACTCTACAATCAACTCTCATGCGTTCTACGCTCCTGATCACATTTCTCGGACTGGCCGCCGCGGCCGGCTGCGATTCCACGCCGTCGCGCGAAGACGTTCTTCACGGCGAGCGGCCGCAGGTGCGCAATATCCGCCCGGACGTGCCCAACGAAAAAGCCACGCTGCTGGTGCAGGCCGAAACGATCTTCCTCCGGCTCGACGCCGATACGTCCGAGCTTTGGTCGTTCGTGTCGACGCAAGGCCTCGACGGCGAGCGCGTGAAGCTGTGGGAGAAGAACGGCCTGCGGGTGGGCACGGTGGACCCGGTGTCGATGGCGCAGTTCATGGCGAAGCTGCCGCGGACGGGCGGGTCGAAGAAGCTCAACATCGGCGCGGGCCGCGAGCCGGTGGTGTTGGAGACCACGCCGAATCTTCCGCGCGCTGTCGAATTGCGGGCGCTCTTGGGCATCGACCGCGACGAGACGATCAGATTGCCGGCCGGGCGGATGCAGTTGATCCTCGACGTGCTGCTCAGCGAGAGCGCGATCCTCGCGACCCTGACGCCGCACCATCACTGGGTGACGCCGACGCTGGAGCCGCGCACGCCGGACGAGAAGGCGCTGGACGGGCGGGTGTTCAAGGAGCTGGCGCTGGAGGCGGACCTGACGGACGACCGGCTGCTGGTGGTGGCGTGGCGGGCGCCGGAGCCGGAGAAGGTTGAGGCGCCGGCGGTGGATGAGACGAGTGATGATGCGGGGGCGGCCGGGCGTGAGGACACGCCGGCTCGCTTGGGCGATGTGCTGCTCACCGGGACGCGGGCCGGTCGACCGCTGCAACTGATCTGTGTGATACGAGTGCCTAGGCAGGGCGAAGCGCTGCCGGTGGGCCCGACGCGGCCGGATTGATCACTTGAAACTTTGCGTCGCCGCGTCGCGGCTATTGAAAAGCTTGAGCACCAGGTGCAGGTTGGCGACCTCGAACTGCTGAAGCACCATCGTGTCGGGCGAGACGATGTGCAGTTGCCCGCCGACGTGCCGGAACAGTTTCTGGATCGTGACGAGGATGCCGAGCACGCCGGAGGAAACGAGCGTGACGCCCTCGAGGTTGACGAGCATCTTCGCATCGCGGCCGTGGCTCATCTCGGCGGCCGCTTCGTAAAGCTCGCGCACCGCGATGCCGTCGATCTTGCGGCGCGGGAAGGCCACCTGAGTGACGCCTTCAACCACCTCCATCGTGATGCGCGGCGGCTCGGCGGACGACCCGGTGATGTCGGTGTTGGCGGTGGTCATGCGGAGGACGACAGTATATCGAGCGGGATTGGGGAAGAGTGGCAGTAGCAGTGGCAGTGGCAGAGGGAGTAGTAGCAGTGGCAGTGGCAGTGGCAGAGGGAGTAGTAGCAGTGGCAGTGGCAGTGGCAGTGGCAGAGGGAGTAGTAGCAGTGGCAGTGGCAGTGGCAGAGAAGCATTTTTTCCTGCCCTTGCTACTGCCACTGCCACTGCTACTGCTACTTTGCTCCCTTCCATTACGATGCCGTCATGCGGTTCTTTCTTTTCTGCCTGGCGCTGGTGGCGGCCTTCATCGGGTCGTACCTGCTTCTGGGCGATTACTTTGAATCGCTGCTCGCAGGGGATGAGGCGGTCGCGTGGCTGCGGACATGGGGGCAGTGGGCGTGGCTGGTGGCGATCGGGTTGATGCTGGCGGATGTAGTGCTTCCCATTCCGGCCACCGCCGTGCTCGCGACGCTCGGCATCATCTACGGCCCGATCGTCGGCGGCCTCATCGGCGCCGCGGGATCGTTCCTCGCGGGAGCCGCCGCTTATCTCGCCTGCCGGGCGCTGGGGCCGCGGGCGGCTCGTTATGTGCTCGGCGGCGCGGGATTCGACCGCAGCCGGGAGTTCTTCCTGCGCACCGGCGGATGGACCGTCGCCCTCTCGCGCTGGATGATCATCCTCCCGGAAATCATCTCCTGCCTCGCCGGCCTCACCCGCATGCCGGCCCGGCTCTACTTCACCGCCCTCGCCTGCGGCGCGGTGCCGATGGCGTTCACCTACGCGTGGATCGGCCACTCGCAGAGCGACCGGCCACTGCTGGCGCTAAGCCTCAGCGCGGCGATCCCGGTGTTGCTCTGGCCGCTCGCGCGGGCGCTGCTTGCACGGAGGAAGATTAATCCGAGCCGCGACGCGTAAGCGTGCGGAAACAGGGACCGCTACTGATCGGGCTTGGCCCCCGCACGCATACGCGTCGCGGCTCGGACAGACGCATTGCGGCTCCGAACGATTAACCCAGCACTGCCTTCGCCACCGACTCCTTCATTTTCGCGAGTCCCGTCGTCGCCACAACCATCGCATCCTGCTTCCAATACTCGGGATTAAAAAGCTCCAGGCTAAGCACCGCGCTGGAGTGGTTGCGCATCAGGCCGCGCAGGGTTTCGACGACCGGGCCGACACCGTCGCCGGGGTAGACGCGGTCGGCGTCCCTGATCTTCTCGCGCGGCGGGTCGGCCGGGTAATCGTTCAGGTGGAACACCTGAACGCAGCGCCCAGACAACTGCCCGAGGCTCACGAACGACGACCCGCCCTTGTGCAGGTGGTAAATATCAGGCAGCAGGCAGGCCCGCGCGTGACCCGCTTCCAGGGCGACGAACATCGAGTCGGCGAGCTTGTTCAGACATTTCGAGAAACCCCACACCTCGACCATCGGCGTCACGCCCGCCTCGTCGCCGAGTTCGCACAGCTTGCGATACCGCTCGGCAGCGCGGCGGAGGTCCATGTCCGCCTGGTTCGTCGCTCCCGCCGGCGGCGCGGCGATGCGCTTGCCGCCGAGCTCGGCGACCATGCCCATGTCGCGCTTCGCCGTCTCCAATCCTTTCGCGCGCTTCGCTTCATCATCGACGATCCACTCCGCGAAGCCGATAGCGGACTCCATCGTGAGGTTGAGGTCCTTCAGCCGCTTGGCCATGTCCTTCAGCGAGCCGCCGCCGTTGATGTACTCGCCGATGGTGCCCATCCACGGCTCGACGGCGTCGTACCCCGCCGTCGCCGCCGTCTCGATCTCTTTCACCAGCCCCAGCTTCTGCCCGCGGATCGTCGCCATGTTCAGACAGAACTTGAAGGCGTGTGCGCGGGGCGCGGCGTTGGGTGTCGTGCCTAGCGTGGGTTGCCCAGGGCCGGCCGCGGGTGCGGCGGCGTTAGCCGCGGTGGTGATGGCTGCGCCGAGGCCGGCGGTGAGGAATGCTCGTCGATTCGTCTTCATTTTCGACATGATAACGTCCGCGTGCCATCGCTCCTGCCGGTGGCACTGACAAGCTCCGCGGACTCCGCTTGTCAGTGCCACCCATCGGACGACACCTCAAAATGAAAACGTGCCTCGCGGCCGGTTAGGGCCGCGAGGCACGCGTGATTGCTGGGGATTGACGAAACGGGATCAGGCAAGGACCGCGTCGGCAAGCGTGACGGTGGCCGTGGTGAAGTCGCCGTCGATGCCGTAGCCGGTGCTCGAACGAAGCGTGACGGTGACGGTCTCATTGCCTTCGACCCTGGTGTCGGTCTTGGGCGTGATGGTCAGCGTGGCCGAGGATTCACCGGCGGGGATCACGATGGCGGTGAGCAACGCGTTGTAGTCCGTTTTGTTGCGGGCGGTGCCGCCGATGGAGAAGAACACGGTGATTGGGCCGGTGGTCGCGCCGGTGCGGGTGAAGGTGAACGTGCCGGTGGTGAGGCCGGTCTCACCGGCGAGTGCGTCGGTGGCCGTGACGCTGATCGTCGGCTCGTCGTCGGCGATGGTCACCGTCGCCACCTTGGCGCCTTCATCAACGCGGTAGGTGCTGCGGTTCGAGAGGGTCACGACGACCGTCTCGGGCTGCTCGAAGCGTGTGTCCTGCTTGGGCGTGACCGTCACCGTCGCGCTGGTCTGGCCGGCGGCGATGATCACCGAGCGCTGCATGACGTTGTAATCGGTGCCGTTGCGGGCGGTGCCGCCGACGCTGTAGTGGACGGTCGTGTCCTGATCGACCGCGTGCGAGAGCTCGAAGGTGAACTGGCCGGGGTCGGTGCCGAGTTCGGCGGCGGCCGCATCGGTCGCGGTGACGCTGACGGTCGGCTCATCGTCGGCGAGGGTCACGGTGGCGGTGCTGTCTTCCCCATCGATCCCGTAAGCGCTGTTGGCACGGAGCGTCAGCGTCACGGTCTCTTCATTCTCGACCCGGGCGTCCTGGTTGGGCGTCACGGTGAGGGTCGCCGTGGTGTCGCCGGCGGCGATGATCACCGAGGTGACGAGGGAGTCGTAATCGCTGCCGCGGGAGGCGGTGCCGCCGACGGTGAGGAACACCCGCACGTCCTGATCCACGGCGTGGGAGAGCGTGATGGTGAACTCGCCGGTGGAGAGGGCCGCCTCGGTCGCCTCGTCGTCGCTGGAGGTGACGCTGATGGTCGGCTCATCGTCGGTGATGGTGGCCGAGGCCGATGCGCCCTCGTCATCGATCTGATAGGCGGAGCTGGACCGGAGGGTGAGGGTCGCGGTCTGGTCACCCTCGAAGAGCACATCGTCGATGGGCGTGAGCGTGATGGTCGCGCTCTCCTCGCCGGCGGCGATGGTGACGCGGCCGGTGAGCCGGGTGTAATCGCTGGCGTTGCGGGCGGTGCCGCCGGTGGAGAAGGAGACCACTAGTTCCGCATCGGTGTTGCCGTTGCGGGTAACCTCGAAGGTCGCGGTGTCGGAGCCGTCTTCGGCGGCATCGGCGTCGATGACCGTCAGGGTGACCGTCGGCTTCTCGACGGCGACGCGCACCTGCACCGCCGACGCCGAATCATCGAAGCCGTCGTTGGCGCGGATGGTGAAGGCCTTGAGCGTGCCGGTCGCATTGGTTGCCGGGGTCCAGGTGAGCACTTCACCTTCGGAGACCGTGGTGGTGCCGGCGATGACCGGCTCGCCGTCCTTGGTGAGCGTGCCGGTGGTCACGGCCGCGATCTTGAAGCTGATCGGGTTGTTGTCCGCGTCGGCTTCGTTGGCGGCGGCGGCGAGGTCGGCGTAGGTGATGGTGAAGGCGGTGTTCTTGATCGCGCCGGCAAGCGTGCTAACGAGGGTCAGCGTCGGGGGCTGCGTGTTGAAGCTCCAGAGGTCGCTGGCGTCCTCGCTGACCGCGTTGCCGGCGTTGTCGGTGATGCCGGAGGCGTTGACGTTCAGGAAGTACTGACCGCCCGTGCCCGTGAGGCCGGCCATGTTGCCCAGCGTCCAGGTGATGTTGTCTTCGGTGGTCAGCGTCTGCTCATCGGTGATCAGGTTCTCACCGGCGTTGCGGGTCAACGACAGGTCGGCGAGGGTGAAGTCGGCGACGGCCTCGCTGAACACGATGGTAATCGACTCGACCGAGGTCTCGCGGGGATCGGGGCTGACATCGGTGATGTCGACGGTCGGGGCTTCGGTGTCGAGCGACACTTCGAGGCCCGCGCCGGTGTTGGAGATGTTGCCCGCCGCATCGGTCGCCTTGGCGGTGATGCCGTAGTTGCCGGGGGCGAGCGCCTCTTCAAAGGTGAAGGACCAGAAGCCTTCACCGTCGGCCGTGGTGGTGCCGGCCGATTCACCGTCGACGAAGATCTCGACGGTGCTGTTGGCCTCGGCGAGGCCGGTGATGGTCGGGGTGGTGTCGTTGGTGAGGTTGTCATCCGACGCGGCGCCGGTGTCGCTGTCGTCAGACAGGTCGGTGGCTTCAGGTGCAGACGGCGCGGTGGTGTCCACGGTGACGACCAGGCCGGTCGATGCGACGGACTCGTTGCCGGCGGCGTCGGTGGCCTTGGCGGTCACGGCCTGGGCGCCTTCCGAGAGCGTCTCGAAGGTGAACGACCAGTTGCCTTCGCCGTCGGCGGTGGTGGTGCCGTGGCTAGCACCGTCGACAAAGAGCTCGATGGTCGCATTGGCCTCGGCGGTGCCGGTGACGGTCGGCGTGTTGTCACTGGTGATGTCGTCGCTGCTGGAGTCGCCGGTGTCGCTGGCGTCAGCGAGGTTCGGCGTCGAGGGGGCCGACGGAGCGGCGGCGTCGATGGTGAGGCTCAGGCTGGACGACGATGACGAGGTGTTGCCGGCCGCATCGGTCGCGGTGGCCAGCACGGTGTGGGTGCCGTTGGCGAGCACGCTGAGCGTGATCGAGTAGGCCCCGCCGGTGGCGGTGCCGGTGCCGACGAGCACGTCACCGATGTAGACGTTGACAATGCTGTCCGCCTCGGCGGTGCCGGTGACGGTCGGGGTGTTGTCGCTGGTGTCGTTGTCGTTTGACGTGTGGCCGGTGTCGCTGCCGGATGTCAGGTCTGGAGCAGACGGAGCACTGGGGGCGGCGACGTCGATGGTCACATCAAAGCCGGTCGAAGCGGCGGACTGGTTGCCGGCCGCATCGGTGGCCTTGCTTGTGATCGTGTGGAGGCCGGCGGACAGGGCCGACTGGATCGTGTACGACCAGTTGCCGCTGCCGTCAGCCGTGGTGGTGCCGTCGCTGTTGCCGTCGACGAAGACCGTGACGGTGCTGTTCGCCTCGGCCGTGCCCGTGAAGGTCGCGGTCGTGTCGTTGGTGAGGTTGTCGGTCGATGACGTGCCGGTGTCGCTGGCCTCGGCGAGGTCGGCGGTGCTCGGCGCGGACGGGGCGGCGGTGTCGACCGTGACGCTCAAGCCGGTCGAAGCGACGGAAACATTGCCCGCCGCATCGGTGGCCTTCGCGGTGATCGTGTAGGTGCCGGCGACGAGCGCGCCCACGTCGAACGACCAGTTGCCTTCGCCGTCGGCCGTCGTGGTGCCGTCGCTGACGCCGTCGACGAACACCTCGACACTGCTGTTGGCCTCGGCGGTGCCGGTGACCGTCGGGGTGGTGTCGCTGGTGTTGTTGTCGGTGCTGGACGAACCGGTGTCGCTGCCGGCGGCGAGGTCGGGCGTGCCGGGGGCGGAGGGCGCGGTCGTGTCAACCGTGAAGTTCAGGCTGCCGGAGCTTGTCGAAGTGTTGCCGGCCGCATCGGTGGCGGTGGCGAAGATCGTGTATGCGCCGTCGGGCTGAACGTTGATGGTGATCGAGTAGTTGCCGCCAGTGGCGGTGCCGGTGCCGACGAGCACGTCCCCGATGAAGAGGTTGACGCTGCTGCCCGCCTCGGCGGTGCCGGTGAAGGTCGGCGCGGTGACATCGGTGTCGTTGTCGCTGCTCGAAGTACCGCTGTCGTCGGCGGCCTGGAGGTCGGGCGACGACGGAGCATTGGGAGCGGTGGCATCGACATCGAAGTCGAAGTCGGACGAAGCCGCGGACTCGTTGCCGGCCGCGTCGGTGGCCTTGGTCGTGATCGTAAAGCTGCCGGCCGACAGCGCGGAGGTCAGTGCGTACGACCAGTCGCCGTTTTCATCGGCGGTGGTGGTGCCGTCGGAATCACCGTTGACGAACACCTCGACGGTCGCGCCCGCTTCGGCGGTGCCGGTGAAGGTCGGGGTCGTGGCGTTGGTCAGGTCGTCGGTGGACGACGTCCCGGTGTCGCTCTCGGCATCGAGGTTCGCGGTGCCGGGGGCGGAAGGAGCGGAGGTATCGACGGTAACGGTCAGGCCCGTCGAGGCGACGGAGACATTGCCCGCCGCATCGGTGGCCTTGGCGGTGAGCACGCGGTCGCCTTCGTTGAGGGCACCGTTGATCGTGTACGACCAGGCGCCGTCGCCGTCGGCCGTGGTGCTGCCGTCACTGACGCCGTCGACGAAGATTTCGACCGTCGCGTTGGCCTCGGCGACGCCGCTGATCGTGGGCGTGGTGTCACTGGTGTTGTCGTCCGTGTCGGACGCACCGCTGTCGCTGCCGGCGGCGAGGTCAGGGGTACCCGGCGCGGAGGGGGGGGCGGTGTCAACGGTGAGCTCGAGGCTCGTCGAGTTGGTCGACACGTTGCCGGCCGCATCGGTCGCGCTGGCGAAGACGGTGTGCGTGCCATCGGGCGTCACGCCGAGCGTGATCGAGTAGTTGCCGCCGGTGGCGGTGCCGGTGCCGACGAGCACGTCACCGATGTAGATGTTCACGATGCTGTCGGCCTCGGCGGTGCCGGTGAGCGTCGGCGTCGTGTCGCTGGTGTTGTCGTCGGCGTCGGACGAGCCGGAGTCGCTGGCGGCCTGGAGGTCGGGCGATGACGGGGCGGCGGGGGCCGAAGCGTCAACCGTCACGTCGAGGCCGGTCGAGGCGACGGACTCATTGCCCGCGAAATCGGTGGCCTTGGTGGTGATGGTGCGGACGCCGGCGGTGAGGGCCGACTGGATCGCATACGACCAGTTGCCCGCTTCATCGGCGAGCGTCGCGCCGTCGCTGACGCCGTCGATGAACACTTCGACCGTCGCGAACGCCTCGGCGGTGCCGGTGAGCGTCGGCGTCGTGTCGCTGGTCAGGTCGTCAGAACTCGACGTGCCGGTGTCGCTGGCGGAAGCGAGATTGGCGGCGCTGGGAGCCGAGGGGGCGTCGGTGTCGATCGAGACCACCAAGCCTTCGGAAGCGTCAGACGCATTGCCGGCCGTGTCGGTCGCGGTCGCGGTGATCGTGAAGTCGCCATCCACCTGGGCGCCGACAGTGTGGGACCAGAGGCCATCGCCATCGGCCGTCGTCGTGCCGTCGCTGACACCGTTGACGAACACCTCGACCGTCGCGTTCGCTTCGGCGGTGCCGTTGACGGTGGGCGTGGTGTCGCTGGTGATGTCGTCGTTATCGCTGCCGCCGGTGTCGCTGGCGGTGGCGAGGTCGGGCGTGCCGGGAGCGCTGGGCGCGGCGGAGTCGATGGTGGCGCTGAGGCTGCCGGAGGAAGCCGAGGTGTTGCCGGCCGCATCGGTGGCGGTGGCGGTCAGGTTGAAGCTGCCATCAGCGAGCACGTCGAGGACGATCGAGTAATCGCCGTCGCCGTCGGCGGCGCCGGTGCCGACGAGCAGTTCGCCGCGATAAATGTGAATGATCGCGTTGGCTTCGGCGGTGCCGGTGACAGCGGGGATGCTGTCGCTCGTGATGTTGTCGCTGTTGGACGAGCCGCTGTCGTTGCCCGCGAGCATGTCGGGGGTCGAGGGGGCGGCGGGCGCCGAGGCGTCAACGGTCACATCGAAGCCGGCCGAGGCGACGGACTCGTTGCCGGCGGCGTCGGTGGCCTTGCTGGTGATCGTGCGAACGCCGGCCGTGAGCGCGGACTGGATCGTGTACGACCAGTTGCCTTCGCCATCGGCGAAGGTGGTGCCGTCGCTGACGCCGTCGACGAACACTTCGACCTGCGCGCCGGCTTCAGCAGTGCCGGTCAGCGTCGGCGTGGTCGCGCTGGTCAAATCGTCGCTGGCCGACGTGCCGGTGTCGCTCTCGGAATCGAGGTTGGCGGCACCCGGCGCGGAGGGAGCGTCGTTGTCAACGGTAACCGTCAGGGCCGACGAAGCGATCGAAACGTTGCCCGAGGCATCGGTGGCCTTCGCGGTGATCAGCTTCGCGCCGTCGGAGAGAGCGTTCTGGATCGTATAGGTCCACGCGCCGTCGCCGTCGGCGGTGGTGCTGCCATCGCTGACGCCATCGACGAAGACCTCGATCGTGGCGTTTGCTTCGGCATTGCCGTTGAGCGTCGGCGTGGTGTCGGTGGTGTTGTCGTCGGTGTCGCTGAGGCCGCTGTCGCTCGCGGCGTCGAGGTTAGGCGTGGCCGGCGCTGAGGGCGCGGTGGTGTCCACCGTGATGGTCAGGTGGTTCGAGCTCGTCGACTGATTGCCCGCCAGGTCGGTGGCGTAGGGCAGCAGGAAGTGCGTGCCGTCGGCCAGCACGCTGAGCGTGATCGAGTAATCGCCGTTTCCGTCGGCGGTGCCGCTGCCGACAATGTTTTCGCCGGAATAAATGACCACTTCCGCGTTGGCATCGGCGGTGCCGGTGACCTGCGGGGTGTTGTCGCTGGTGATGTCGTCGCTGTCGGACGAGCCGGTGTCGCTGGCGTCGACGAGGTTCGGCGTCGCGGGCTCATCGGGGGACGTGAAGTCGACGTTGACGACGAGGCCGGCCGAAGCGACCGACTCATTTGTCGCCGCATCAGTGGCCTTGCTGGTGATCGTGCGGGCGCCTTCGGTGAGGGCGGTCTCGATCGTGTAGGTCCAGTTGCCTTCCGCGTCGGCAACCGTGGTGCCGTCGCTGACGCCGTCGACGAAGACCTCGATCGTGGCGTTCGCCTCAGCGGTGCCGGTGAGCGTGGGGTTGGTTTCGTAGGTCACATCGTCGGTGACAGACGCGCCGGTGTCGCTGCCGGAGGCGAGGTCGGCGGGGCTGGGCGCATCGGGGGCGGTGGTGTCGATCGTGAAGACTTCGCTGGCGTCCTGGTCGAGCAGGTTGCCCGAGTTGTCTTCGACGCCGGAACCGGAGGCGACGAGGCTGAGCACGTACACGCCATCGGTGCCGGTGATGCCGGCGAGATTGGAGAGCGTGAAGGTGATGTTGTCGTTGGTGTCGAGCGACTGGCCGCCGGTGAGGATGTTGGCGCCGCCGTCGAGCGTCAGCACGAGGTCTTCGATCGAGAGGTTGTTGATCACTTCCGAGGCGGTGATCGTGATCGAGGAGATCGCGGCGTTGCTCGGGTCGGGGGTGACCGTGATGGCGATGGTCGGGGCGACCGTGTCGGTTTCCCATTCATCAGCCGCATCGACGGCGAACGCATTGCCCGCGGCGTCGGTGATGCTCGAGCCGCCGGCGACGACGGTCGCGGCGAAGGTGCCCTGGCCGCCGGTGATGCCGGCGAGGTTGCCGAGCGTGAAGCTGATGTTGTCCGAGGTATTGAGCGTCTGGCTGCCGGTGACGAGGTTCTCGCCGCCCTCGAGGGTGAGCGTGACATCGTTGAGATCGAAGCCGGTGACCGCCTCGCTGAACGTGATGGCAAGGTTCTTCACCGTCTTGTTGCGTGGATCGGGGTCGACATCGACCACATCGGCGGTGGGTGCCGTGACATCAACGGTGACGTTCAGGGTCGTGGAAACCGCGGATGCGTTGCCGGCGAAGTCGGTGGCCTGGGCGGTGATTGCCCGGCCGCCTTCGTTCATTGGCGTCTGGATCTCGTAAGTCCAGTTGCCGTTCTCATCGGCGAGCGTCGCGCCGTCGAGCACGCCGTCGACGAACACTTCGACTGTGGCGAATGCCTCGGCGGTGCCGCTGACAGTGGGCGTGGTGGCGTTGGTCAGATTGTCGCTGTCGGAGATGCCGCTGTCGCTGCCGGACGCGAGGTCGGGCGCGCTCGGCGCCTCGGGGGCGGAAGTGTCAATGGTGAATTGCAGGCTCGACGAGGATGTCGAGGTGTTGCCGGCCGCGTCGGTCGAGGTGGCCGTGATCGTGAAGGTCCCGTCGGGCAGCACGTCGAGCGTGACCGAAAAGTCGCCGTTGCCGTCGGCGGTTTCGGTGCCGGCCGGCTCGCCGTTGACGAACACGTGCACCGTGCTGTTCGCCTCGGCGGTGCCGGTGAAGGTCGGAGTGGTGTCTTCGGTGATGTCGTCGTTGTCGGAGAAACCGGTGTCGCTGGCGGTGGCGAGGTTCGGCGTGCCGGGGGCGTCCGGCGACGCGACGTCGATCAGCACATCGAGGCCCGCGGAGGCATCCGACTCGTTGCCCGCCGCGTCGGTGGCCTTCGCGGTGATGGTGCGGGTGCCGACGGCCAGCGGCTCGGTGATCGTGAAGGTCCAGTGGCCTTCGCCGTCAACATCGGTGAAGCCCTGCGAAACCGCATCGACGAACACTTCGACGATGGAGCCCGCCTCGGCGGTGCCGGTGAGCGTGGGCGTGGTGACATTCGTCAGGTCATCGGTGTTCGACGAGCCGCTGTCGCTGGCGGAGGCCAGGTTTGGCGTGCCGGGGGCATTGGGCGCGGTGGCGTCAACGGTGAAGCCCGAATTGATGTCGGAAACGAGCACATTCGTCGCGGCATCGGTGATGCCCGCGGCGGTGACGGTCAGCACGTAAGCGCCGTCGGCACCGGTCAGAGCCGAGAGGTTGCCAAGCGTCCAGGTGATGTTGTCTTCGGTTTCGAGCGTCTCGCTGCCATCGAGCAGGTTAGCGCCGCCGTCGACCGTCAGCGCCAGGTCCGCGGCGGTGAAGTTGGCCACCGCTTCGCTGAACGTGATCGTGATGCTGCTGACCGGCGTGGTGCGCAGCTCCGGCGAAACCGGCGTCACTTCCGCGGTGGGCGCGGTGGTGTCGACGGTCCAGGTGTCGGTGTCGCCCAGGGCGATGAAGTTGAGCTGGCCATCGATGATGCCCGAGTTCTCGGCGTTGATGGCGACGGTGTACTCGCCTTCCTCGGCGGTCAGGCCGCTGATGCCCGAGAGGGTCCAGGTGGTGCCGCCGTCCTCGGAGCCGAGCGTTTCGCTGCCGGTGAGCAGGTTGACGCCGCCGTCGCGGGTCAGGGTGATGTCGTTGATGTCGAAAGCAGTCACGGCTTCATCGAACGTGAAGGTGACGGTCGACACGGCAGTGTTGATCGGGTCGGGGGTGATGGCGGTGATGGCGACGGTGGGCGCGGTGGTGTCGAGCGCGGTGGTCGCGATGCGGACGGACTGCCCGTCGCCGAGCAGCGAGGCCGAGCCGGTGTTCTGCGACACGAGGAGTTGATCGGCGCCGTCCTCGGCACCGTTGGCGTTCTTGAGGCCGACGGTCGCGCTGGCGCCGTTGGCGACCGAGTTGCCGGTGGTGGAGTCGATGTAGTTGAAGACGATGTCGCCGTCGGCGCTGCCGGTGTTCAGGCGGAGCACGGCCTGGAACGTGACGCTGCCGCCGCCGGTGGCGTGGGCGACTTCGTTCCATTCAATGATCAGGCCGTCGTTGGTGCCGTCGTTGTTGACGTCGATGAACTTGGCGAGCACCTGGTCGTTTTCGCCGGCCTCGGTGCTCCAGTCGTCCCACATGACGGCGATGGCCGCCTGCGCGGGCGACGATGCAAGGTTGCTGTTGGTGGGCGTGGCGCTGCCGGTGCCGAAGGTGATCAGGCCGTTGTCGCTGACGAACAGCGAGCCCGCGCCGGTGTACTGCGTGCCGTAGAACGTGAACGTGTTGGCGCCGAGATCGATCGACGCGGTGCCGTCGTCGGTGTTGTCGAGCACACTGACGACGCCGCCGTCGCCGGGCGTGAGGTTGAAGTTCTGGAAGTCGTGGCTGGCGTCCGCATAACCGAACGCGTTAGCGGCCAGCAGGAGGCGGTGCTCCAGGTTCTGGAGTCCCGTGAACCGCTGCATCGGCGGCATGCGGAGAACCTTGCGGCCGCCCTTGCGTGCCTTCTCCGACCCTTGCTTCATAGTGCGGCGAGCCAGACCCTTGAGTTCTTGGACGAGTTCGATGTGGTGAAGCATTAATTTCCCCTAGCGTGTGCGACGAGGCCGGCGAAGCTCAACCGCTGAAATCACAGACCACCTGTGCGCCGAATGGCGGAGTTGAGATGTAGGGGTATCGGCGGAAGATGAAGAGGGCTTAATGACTGTGCCGGAGATTCGGTTTATGGGAGCCGGGAAATTTGCGTTTTTTTGCGATTCGATTTGCACAACGGCGGCGTGAATCAGAGCCGCCACGCGTCAGCGTGCGGAAGCCGCGGACTACAACGCGTTTGGTCGGGGGCCTTTTCAATGTCGGGTGGCACGGGCAGGCCGCCGCTCGGGGCGGTTTGGCCGTGTCGATGCACAGTGACATCAGCCACGGGCAAACCGCGGCGGACCACAGCCTGCCAGTGGCCACCCAATGCAAATGGGACCACCACCAGGCGTTTTCCGGCTACCGCTCGCTTACGTCTCTGATCGATTCCGAGACGGAGACTGAATAAACACGACACTCCGGCCGTTTACACGGCCCACCTCGAAGCCACATCGCCCCCGGCACCACCTTTTCTCTTGCATGACCCGCCGCGGCTTGTACCCTTAACTCATCCAGGTCGCAGCCTGACCCCGGTCGAGGGGGCAGCATCGAGGCAACGAAGGAAGACAACGGAAGTCCATTCAAGGCCAGGGCATCGGCCGCACGGAGGCAACGGGGGCGCGATCGGTCCGCCGTTATCGGGCTTCGCCCGCCGGCCGCCGCGTCGCGGTTGTGCCGTCATGTGCGCCATCGGCGTCGGGTGATCCTCATGCGAAGCGGCTCTCCAAACAGGGGCGGTCGGCACCGGCGCGGTCGCCGCGGGTTCACGCTCGTCGAGATGCTCGTCGTCGTCGCCATCCTCTCCGTCCTGATCTCGATCCTGCTGTCGGGCCTCGGCTTGGCGAAGGAATCGTCGCGCCGCGCCGTCTGCGTCACCCGCCTGAACCAGATCGGCGGGGCCATCCACAGCTACCGCGTCGAATCCCGCCGGGCCTTCGGCCTCACCGAATACACCACCGCCGGCTCCGTCTCCGACGCCAACGACAATATGGTCAATCTCGTCCCCTACCTCCCCGGACTCGCGTCCTTCATCTGCCCCAGCACCCGCAACACCGTCTCCACCATCGCCAAGCTCCGCGTGAAACCGTCGAACACCACCGGCGACTTCAGCAGCTACGAATCCTACGGCCACTTCGACGCCAGCGGTCCCGTCAAGTCCCCCGCCAACTGCCGGGGCAAGGAGGCCCGCATCTGGCTCGTCTTCGATCAGGACAACCCCGAAGTGAACCACCACCTGGGCAAGCAGGACAACCACGGCCCCGAAGGCGGCAACGTGCTCTACGCCGACCTGCGCGTCCGCTGGATCCAGGGCAGCGTGTGGGAGACGAACCGGTACTCCGCACAGCGCGAGCATTTGAAATGACACGGCGACCGCTTGAAAAAACCCAAGCCCGAGGATGAGGTCCGCCGAATCCTCGGGGTAGAAAGCGGTTGACTTCACACAAGAACCCCCCGACGATTCGCCGAGCCTCATCATCGGGCTTGGGGCACGCCACTATTTTTACTGCACACCACCTCCAGAAACACAAACACCCGCGATCGCTCGCGGGTGTTTGATGAAATCGTCGTCATGTCCAAGAACGGGGAGCTCACTCGCCCTTGCCGCCCTTTTTGCCCTTTTTCGCGGGCTTCTCGTCGCCGGCGGGCTCGGCCTTCGTCTCGCCGGCCTCGTCCTTCTCGGCCTTCTCGCCCTTGGCCTTCTTGCCCTTCTTATCCTTCGGCTCCTCCGCCACCGCCTCGGCAACCTGGCCCTCGGCTTCGAGCTGCTCGCGCGGTTTATCAGAAACCACCCACAGCTTCAGCTCGGCCCGCATGTCCGCGTCGAGCACCACCGGGATCGTGTAGGTGTCCAGCCGCTTGATCTGCTCGCCGATGCGGACGTGGCGATCGTCCACGTTGTAGCCCTCGGCGCGCAGGGCCTCGGCGATGTCGTGCTGGCTGACGCCGCCGTACAGGATGCCCTGGTCGTTCGACGAGCGCTGGATGGTGATCTCGAGTTTCTCCATCCGGGCGAACGTCGCCTCGCGCTCGGCGCGCTGCTTCTTCAATTCCTTCTCGACCTCGGAGCGGCGGGCGGCGAGCTTCTTGATGGCGCCGGGCGTCGGCTTGGCGCCCAGGCCGCGGGGGAGCAGGTAATTGCGGGCGTAGCCGGGACGGACTTTCACGACATCGCCCACGATGCCGAGGTTGTCCACGTTGTCGGTCAGTAAGAGTTCGATCTGTTTCATGTTGTCCTCTGATGGTCAGAAGTTAGACGTCGGCCCGCGGGGAAACAGTCCGTCGCGGCGGTACGCCAGCATGGGGGAAGCATTGGGAGGGCGAGGCTCCCGCCGAGCCATTCGATCCTTCGCCTCGAAGGCGAGGCATCGAAGCTTGCGCGGCGGACACTCGGATCTCATCGGTGTCCCCGCGCTAGTTTCGATTGCTCGGCAACGATCCTCGCAATCGAACGGCTCGGCGGGAGCCTCGCCCTCCCACTTCAAAACGGAATATTTTCCTCATCCACCGGTTGGTGCGGCTCCATGGCCTGCGCCGGGGCCGGGGCGGGTGCATTGTTGTTCGATCGCTGCTGCTGCGGGGGGCGCGAGCCTTGTGCCGGCGGACGGTTGTAGGAGCCTTGGTTGCCGCCAGCGCCGCGCTGGTCGCCACGATCCACAGTTCGTTCGCCGCCGTCGCTGCCGCCTTGCCCGCCGCCATCGCCGCCGCCCTTGGGGTCGATGAACTGAAAACCTTCGACCACGACCTTGAGCTTCGAGCGGTTATTGCCTTCCTTGTCCTGCCATTGGTCCAGCTTCAACCGACCTTCGAGGTACACCGGCTTGCCTTTTTTCAGGTACTGATTGAGCACCTCCCCCGTCCGGCCCCATGCCTCGCAGTCGATGAACGTGACCTCTTCCTTCTGCTCGCCGTTGGCGTCCTTCCAGCGGTGATTGATCGCCAGCCCGAGTTGGCACACCGAATTGTTGTTCGTGGTGTAGCGCAGCTCCGGGTCACGCGTCAGATTGCCCATCAGCATCACGCGATTGAGGTTCGGCATGGTGACTCCTTAGAGGAAGTCGGCAGGAGCAGTAGGCAGTAGGCAGTTTGGACAAGGCAGGAGAAGTATGCAGTGAAGCGGTTGGCAGCGGCACGGCGGTTCCCCGCTTCGACTGCCTACTGCCGACTGCCGACTGCATACTTCCCGCGCATCACACTTGCGACAAGTCCGGCACCTCGATGCCAATATCCGGCCCCGCCGCGGGCTTCACCGGCTCGGGCTTCTTCTCGGCGAAGACCACGATCCCGTTCTTGAACTTCTCCATCTCGACCTCGCCGAAGTGGTCCGCCCGCAGCACCAGGGTGCGGAGGATCTGCTCGGACAGGTTGCAGTCGCGCTCCAAGCCCACCAGCTTGCTGTGCGGGGCGCGGAAGTAGGCGATGAAATACGTGCCACGGCGCTGCCCCTTGATCGGGAACGCAAGCCGGCGTTCGTCCCATTTCTGGAGGCCCACCACTTCCGCTTCGGCGCGGGCGAGGATGCCTTTGATGTGCTCGGTGGCGGCGTTCAGGTCGGCCGCGGCGGTCTGGGAAACCAGAAAAAGACCTTCGTACAGACTCTTCAGTGGCTCGGACATAGATAGCTCCTTGGCGCCACTCGGTGGTCTAAGCGGTGGCCCGCCACATGGCGGACACCGGGAGCGCTCAGACGCTGGTCCCGGGCAAGCCCGGGCCGAACGGCTTCAGTGGGGCGGGGAGTGTAGCACAGGACGGGGGCGGGATCAAAAAGTCCTTCAACCAGTTTTTTCAACGGGCCTACCCAAACTTCCGCGGTTACTTCACGGCCGTTTTTTCTAGCCCGTCAGGGCGTTTGTGGGTAGCCACGGGCGCCAGCCCGTGGACCCCCGATGGTTGTGGTTGGCGAGCCCCGTCAGGGGCGATTGACGGGTCCGCGAACTCAGTCGCCCCGGGCGGGGCTCGATCATTGTCGGCGCTTGCTTCCACGGGCTTGCGCCCGTGGCTACCCACAAACGCCCTGACGGGCTAAGAATCGCGGTCATGTTTGTTCACCCCTGCATCGAGAACAACAAAAACAGCACGCCCACCTGTGCCACCGCGCAGCCGATGCCGATCAGGAACAGCGAGCCGATGCGGTTGGGCCGGTAGGTGTCCTTGCCCTGCGGGGGCTTGGGGGAATACTTCGCTCGCCACGCCTCGAAGTCGCCCTTCTGAAAGAGCATGAAGCCCAGGCCGATCGCGACGTTCATCACCATGCCCACCGGCCGGATCGCCTTCTCCTCGAGGACATACACGACAACGAACGCCTCGACGGCGAACAGCACGATCCCCATGATAATGCACGGCCACTGAAGCTGCGGCCGCCCCAGCCGCGTGAAGTTCACCCCCGCCGCCGCCCCTGCCGCCATCGGTCCAAACAGGAAACCGATGGCCATGATCTGCATCGGTATCCACGGTCGATCCGCGCTCGTTTCAGACACACGCAACTCCTGTTGATTGACAACCACGATCTCATCCTTCTTACTACCGCCTGCTTCCTGCCGACTGCCTACTGCATACTGCCTACTTCTCTCACCCCCTCCATCACTCCACCGCCTCCGGCAACTTCTTCAAGTGCGACTCCAGCGCCGCCTCGATCTCCGCGACCTCGATCTTCTCCAGCAGCGGCAGCAGCTTCCTGTTGAGCAGCTTCTGTGCCGGGCCCTTCCCGCCCTTCGCCGTCGCCGCGTCCACGTCCTTCATGTGGATGTTGATATGGCTGATGACCTGCGACGCCGTCTCGGCCTGCGCGAAGAACGCATCGAGCTCGCTCCCGCGGAACGGCTTGCGCTGGTCATCGAGCAGCTTGCGGAACTCCAGCACCCCCGGAAAAGTCGTCAGCCCCGCAACGACCGTCTTGCGCGAGCCGTCCCACGTCTCTACGATCGATGCGTTCGTCTTGCCCATCTCACTCAGCACCGCCTGCGTCTGCCCATCCTTCGCCTGCTTCCTGAAATCATCCGGCAGCCCCTTCGTCGCCAGCACCGACTTGTACTTGCTCGCCGCGTCCTTGAACTTCTGCGTTTCCTCCAGCTTCTTCGCCTGATCGAACTTCGCGTTCACTTCATCGAGCACGCGCGGATGCAACCCCTTGTGGCACTTCTCAAACAGATCGATCGACATCTTCCGCATCGACTCGGTCACCGTGTGCCCCGCCCCCTCGGCCACATGCGACACGGCGTAGCCCCCCGCCGCCACGGTCTTCTCCGCCCACGCCTTGATCCCCGGCCCGAACGCCTCCATCGAGCCGCATGCGCCGCCGACCGGCAGGCCCTTGGGCAGCCAGCTCCCCGGCGCCGTCGAGCCGTAATACACCGCCATCAGCAGGTCAGCCTCGTGCTTCGGCCCGAACTCGCAGGTGAAATACCCGCCCTGCGAAAAACCGATGAGCACGTATTTCTCGTGCAGCTTGTGCTTGCCGCGCACATCCTTCAGGAGCGCCTCCATCGCGGCGTGGCCGTCTTTCTGCTTGTCCTTCCCAGGCCCGGTCCCCCAAGGCATGTTCGGCCCGACCACGATCACGTCATACCCGCGGGCCCAGAACGCCTTCGCCTCGCCGTCGGCGAACTGCCCCGTGCCGTTGCGGCCATGCACCGCGACGACCAGCCGGTAGAGCTTCTTCGCATCGTAATCCTTCGGGAGTTGCAAGTGATAAGTGATCGTGTCGGCCTCGACGACGGCCGCGGCGGAGGGCCGGGGGATGAAACCAACCAGAACCGCGATCATCAGCGTGACGAGAAGGCGCATGAGAGGCTCCCGGGTGATTGAATGTCGAATGACGAATCTCGAATGTCTAATGAATGACGAATGAGCAATGTCGAAGTCCTTATGAAACCCGTCGCGACAACTGACGCGGCCCGAGTCGGGCATTCGTCATTCGTCATTCGTCATTCGTCATTCGTCATTCATTAGACATTCCGTCATTCGACATTCGACATTGCCGTCGGCCGATTATCATAACGTAGCCCGGGCGTCACCCGCCGGACTATGATGACATCCAAGAGTCCAACAAGAGGTATTCCATGCGAATGACAGGATGGCTTGCAGTGATCGCGTTGGTTGCCGCGCTGGGCGGCTGCAATCAGACAACCGACAACAACGGCGTCAAGCCGGCCGGCGCGACGGGCACTTCCGGAACCAACGCCCCGACGCCCACGCCGCCCGGTCCCGACAAGACCGCAACCACGAACGGCAACCCCGCCACCCACGCAACCGGCGCCAAGGAGAACCCCGTGACCACCCCCGCCAAGGTCGACGCGACGAAGGACGGCAGCGCCTCAACCGAGCCGCCCAAGCGTGCCAGCCTCGTCCTCGCCGGCGGCTGCTTCTGGTGCGTCGAAGCGGTGTTCGAGGAACTCGAGGGCGTGATCGATGCCGTGTCGGGCTATGCCGGCGGCACAAAGGAAACCGCCAACTACGAGGCCGTCTGCTCCGGCAAGACCGGTCACGCCGAGGTCGTGCAGATCATTTACGACCCGTCCAAGATCACACCCGAGAAACTGCTCGCCGTTCACTTCGCCACCCACGACCCCACCACCCTCAACCGCCAGGGTGCCGACGCCGGCCCGCAGTACCGCTCCGCCATCTTCTACGCCAGCGAAGAAGAGAAGCAGCAGGCCCAGGCGATGATCGACCGCCTCACCGAGGCTAAGGCGTTCCCGCGCAAGATCGTCACCACCCTCGAGCCGCTGACGGTGTTTTATGTCGCCGAGCGCTACCACCAGAATTACGCCTGCGACAACCCGTTCAACGGCTACGTGCAGAACGTCGCGCTGCCGAAGATCGAGAAGGTGCGCGAGAAGTTCAAGGACGATCTGAAGAAGGAAAAGGGGCCGGTGGGGAAGGACTGATCGAACGATCGACCGTTGGAGCTGAGAACACCAAGCCCGATGGTGAGTCCGCGAACCGTCGGGGTGCGTAACTCAACTGGAATAACCCGAAGGTTCGCCAAGCCTCACCATCGGGCTTGGGTACCTGACCGTCCATTCATACCCCCCCGCTTTACCAGCCCGTGACATCGTCGCCGGCCGCGTTCCGGCGGCTTTGTGCTACAACACGTTTGAACATTTCGTCCCGCCGGCCGTCTATCTGATTGACTGGAGGAACCATGATCCACCGCCGCTCGATCGTGTCGCGATGGCTAGTCCTGGCGATGGCGCTCGCGTTGGCCACAGAGGCGGCAGCGGGAGAAGAGAAGCCCAAGGTCGAACCGCCCTCGATTATCGTGACGCCGGTGCCGGCGCCCGCCGAAAAGCCCAAGGCAACCGACAACGGCCCCGAAGCGCCCGACCAGCTCCAGGCCACCTTCAACGACGACAGCGCGATGAAACTGAAGGTGCTCGACGAGACCGTCGAGCTCGTCACGCCCTACGGCAAGCTCACCATCCCCGTCGCTCACATCAGGCTCATCGAATTGGCGACGCGCATCACCGACGAGGAGAAGAGGCAGATCGCCCTCGCCATCGGCAACCTGAGCCACGCGGATTACGAGAAGCGCGAGGCCTCGGCCGCACTATTGGAAGACATGGGCGAAAAGGCTTTCGCCGCCCTTTCCGACGCCACCAAGAGCGAAGAGCCCGAGACCGCACGCCGGGCCAAGCTCCTCATTGACAAGCTCCGCCAGGAGATCGGCGAGGAACGCCTCGGCGTCGCCGACCACGACGTCATCGAGACCAATGAATCCCGCATCGCTGGGAAGATCACCGCCACCGCGCTGAAGGTTTCCACGACGCAGTTCGGCGTGCTCCAGCTCAAGCTCGCCGATGTCCGCGAGATCAGGAGCGGCGCCGTCGTCGAGAAGGAGCCGAAGGACGTGCTGCCCGACCCGGGCAACATGTCCAACTACGGCAACCAGATCGGCAAGACTCTGCACTTCCGCGTCACCGGCGCCGCCCAGCAGGTCGGCTCGCTCTACGGCACCGGCACTTACACCACCGACTCCTATCTCGCCGTTTCCGCCGTCCATGCCGGGGCGCTCAAGACCGGCGAGACCAAGGTCGTCACCGTCAAGATTGTCGGGCAGTTCCAGAACTTCGTCGGCTCCACGCAGAACGGCTTCACCAGCAGCGCCTACCCGAGCTACAGCGCGTACGAGGTGGTGGTGCCGAAGAAGCGGAGGGGGAAATGATGGTCGCGCCCCCGATACCCGTTCATTTTGTTTAGCCGCGGAGCAATGGCTTTGCGACGCTCCGCGCGAACGCGGGCGCACGGCGGACGGTGGGTCGCGCGGAGCGGCGCAAAGCCTCTGCTCCGCGGCTAAACAAATAATTGCAAGCGCACCTCACAGCGCCATCATCCGCTGAAACTTCAAATACCGCTCATCAAGATGCGACTTCTCGATCTGCTTCATCCGCTCCAGGCTGAACGCCTCGATGTTGTAGCTCGCGACGACGGTGCCGTACGCCATCGCCCGGCGGAGACCGGTGAGCGACAGATCCCCCGTCGCGGCGAGGCATCCCATCATGCCGCCGGCAAAACTGTCGCCGGCGCCGGTGGGATCGATCACCTGCCGGGCAGGGAACGCGGGCAGCACGATCTCGCCGTCCTTGTGGATCAGCAGCGACCCGTGCTCGCCCTTCTTGACCACGACGAACTTCGGGCCCATCGTGAGGATCTTGTCGGCGGCGCGGATGATGTTCAATTCCTCCGTCAGCATCACCGCCTCGGAGTCGTTGAGCACCAGGCCGTCGATCTTCGTCAGCAGCTCCAGCAGCGTCGGCCGCTGCGTCTCGATCCACAGGTCCATCGTGTCCGCCACCGCCAGCTTGCGGTGCGGGAAATTCGCGAGCAGGTCGAGCTGGCCGGCCGGGTGCGTGTTGGCGAGGAAGATGTACTCGCTGTCGCGGAACTGGTGCGGCACCGGCGGCAGCGACTCGGCGAGCACGTTGAGCTCGACGCTCAAGGTGTCGCGCTGGTTCATGTTCTCGTGATACTTGCCGCGCCAGCGGAACGTCTTGCTGCCGGCGCGGCGCTCGAGGCCCGCGAGGTCGATGCGGAACCGGCGGAACGTGTCCATGAAATGCGGTGGAAAGTCGTCACCCACCGCGGCGACGAGGCGCACCGGCGTGAAAAACGACGCGGCGGCGGCGAAGTAAACGCAGGAGCCGCCGAGCACATCCTCGGCCGCGCCGGTGGGGGCTTGAACGCTGTCGATGCCGATGGAGCCGGTGACGATGAGGGGCATGGGGGAGTCCAGTGGACGGGAGGCGGGAGGCAGTGTGAGCCGAGAGTGCGCGGTGGTTCGTACTCCCCTCCCTCTTAGGGAGGGGCTGGGGGAGGGTCGAGTCACTAACAGACGGTGACGCCCGCCCACAGCGGAGGACGCAGCATGGTTGGATGCCGACCCTCCCCTAACCCCTCCCTAGGAGGGAGGGGAATAAAGAGCAACGCACCGCGCGATGCGATTGAGCGTCGCCTCCTTGCCGAGGATCGCCAGCGTGTCGTGGATCGCGGGGCTGACGGTGGAGCCGGTGACCGCGACGCGCAGCGGCTGGGCGATGTTGCCCATGCCGATGCCGGCTTGCGTGGCGTGCGCTTCGATGGCGGCGTGGATCGCGCCGGCGTCCCAGGTAGCGATCGTTTCCAAAACCGGGACGATCCCGCGCAGCGCCGCGACGCCCGCGCCGCCGTCCTTCTTTAGCACCTTGTCGACCGCCTTCGCATCAAACACCATCGCGTCATCGTCGATGAAGAAGAACCGGCCGAGCACGAACGGATCGTTCAGGATCGCGCAGCGCTCGCGGTAGCTCGCCGCGAAGAGCTGGAAGTTCGCCCCGAGCCTCGCCATCGCCTCGGGCTGATACGTGTTGCCGTACTCGCGCAGCATCGCCTCGAACTCCGGCGGCATCAGCTTGCGCAGCGCCTCGCCGTTGAACGCTTTGAGCTTCTCGCGGTCGAACTTTGAGTTGCTCTTGCCCACGCGGTCAAAGCCGAACCGCTCGACAAGGAAGGGCAAGTCGAAACGCTCGACGTTTTCGCCCGGGTTCCAGCCGAGCAGTGCGATGTAGTTGAGGATGACGCCGGGCAGGTAGCCGCTCTTGCGGAAGTCGGCGACGTCGATTTCCGGCAGCGAAATGTCAAGGACTCCTGCGAGTAACTTCGCAAGATCAACATTGTCGTTTTTCTTCGCTAGAAAATCGTTCAAGAATTCTTCTAGGGCTTGACTCAATGTCTTTGGATCGGGAAGTTTGTGATCCTCGCTAAGCTTGAAGGTGTACTTCAAGAGGTACTCACCCATCTGGGTGATAATGACCGGGACTCGCTCTAGGAAAGTACCCGCTGGTACCTTTGCCCTTTGCAAAACGACGTCCGCCATTGCAACTGACATTGATGGTGTAGTTATTGTGTCGCTCAACGCACCCTTCGCCGCCGCCCGCGCCACCTTCGCCTTGTCGCGCTTGCTCATCTTCGTCCCGTCTGGATTGAAGATCAGCGGCAGGTGCGCGTAGGTCGGCCGTCCGAACCCCAGCGCCTCCTGAAGGGCAACGTGCTTCGGCGTGTTGCTCAAGTGCTCCTGCGCCCGGATGACATGCGTCACGCCCATCAGCGCATCATCGACCACCACCGCGAAGTGGTACGTCGGAAAACCGTCGCCCTTGAAGATGACGAAATCCTCGAGCTGCTCCGACTTCACCACCACTTCGCCGAGCACCTGGTCCTGAAGCACGACGTCGCGCCCCGCGATGTGGAACCGCACGACAAACGGCTTCCCCTCCGCCTTCCACGCCTCGCGCTGCTCCTTCGGCACCGCCAGCGACTCGGCGGGGTCGTACTTGTAATCGCGCTTCTCCGCCTTCGCCTTGTCGCGGGCCGAGGCGAGTTCCGCCGACGTCTTGAAACACTCGTAGGCTCGCCCCGCCGCCAGCAGCCGGTCGCAGTGCTCGCGGTAGGTCGCCAGCCGCTGACTTTGGAAATACGGCCCGCGATCGCCCTTCTGCGTCGTGTACGGATCGGCCGCGTTCTCATCGGGGCCCTGGTCGTAGTCGATGCCGAGCCACTTGAGGTCTTCGAGGATGCCGCGCGTCGACTGGGCCGTCGAGCGGGCCTGGTCGGTGTCCTCGATGCGGATGATGAACTGGCCCTTGAAGTGACGGGCATACGCCCAGTTGAAAAGCGCGGTCCGGGCCCCGCCGACGTGCAGCGCCCCCGTGGGGCTCGGGGCAAACCGCGTGACGACTTGTGCTGATCCCTCTGACATCGCGGCGGATTGTAGCGAACGAGCGCCGTCACGGGAGCGACCCCCAGTCCCTCCGGGAGAGGGCCGATGCAATCGCCCGCCATGGGCGGGAGCGATCGCGGCAGGTGAGGGCGAGACGATCGAACTTGGGTTGACGGAAAGGCGGCGCGAACTGAATCAAGGCAGGCGCAGGTTTTCACCCTCACCCGGCTCGCCCCCCGGAAGAGCCTCGCCGACCTCTCCCTCGAGGGGAGAGGGTGGGGCACGTCACCCGGCACGCACCAGCTACATTACCGCCATGAAGATCGCCGTCGTCAGCACGAAGCCCTACGACCGCCACTTTCTCCTGGCCGCCAACGAGATGCACCGGCACGAGCTCACGTTCTTCGAGCCGCGGCTGACGGCGCAGACCACCGCGCTGGTCGCGGGCTACCCGGCTGTCTGCGCGTTCGTCAACGATGTGCTCTCGCGCGAGGTGCTTACAGAGCTGCACGTCGAGGGGCTGCGGCTCGTCGCCCTGCGCTGCGCGGGGTTCAACAACGTCGACCTCGACGCCGCCGCGGAACTCGGCATCGCCGTCGTGCGCGTCCCGGCTTACTCGCCCTTCGGCGTCGCCGAGCACACCGTCGCCATGATGCTCGCCCTCAACCGCAAGGTCCACCGCGCCTACAACCGCGTCCGCGAAGGCAATTTCTCTCTCGAAGGCCTGCTCGGCTTCGAGATGCAGGGCAAAACCATTGGCATCGTCGGCACCGGCAAGATCGGCGCCATCGTCGGCCGCATCCTCCACGGTTTCGGTTGCCAGATTTTCGCCTACGACGTCAAGCCCGACCCGCACCTGCTTTCACTCGGCGCGAAGTATGTGCCGCTGCACGAGCTCTTCGCCCACAGCGACATCATCACGCTGCACTGCCCGCTCACGCCGACGACGCACCACCTGATCGACTCGCCGACGATTGACCTGATGAAACCCGGCGTCATGCTCATCAACACCGGCCGCGGGGCATTGGTCAATACGCAGGCGGTGATCAACGGCCTCAAGTCCGCCAAGATCGGCTACCTCGGCCTCGACGTCTACGAGGAGGAGGCCGACCTGTTTTTCGAGGACCTGTCGGGCGAGGTGATTCGCGACGATGTGTTCATGCGCCTGCTGACGTTCCCCAACGTGATCGTCACCGCGCACCAGGCGTTCTTTACGAACCACGCGCTCGAAGAGATCGCGCGGGTGACGCTGGAGAACGTGACGCAGGTGGAGAGTGGTCAGGCGTGCGCGAATGAGGTTAAGAAGTGACGGCGCAGATGGTGTCGCTTCATTCAGAGCCGGACTCTGCGAGTCCGGTCAGACACGCGACGCCCGCCGCGGGCCGAGCGTGTCTGATTCGGCGCGGCAAGCGCTCATTGATGTTCGAGCATCCCCCGTGCGAATCGGATCGGCTCGGCGTTGAGCCTCGCCGATCCGTCCGGGTTTGCAAAACCCGGCTCTGATCAATCATGTTCGCTTGAACTGCTTCTCCAGGTCGCGCAGCGTCAGCCGGATCGCGGTGGGCCGGCCGTGCGGGCAGTTGCTGGCGCGTTCGATCTCGTCGCGCTGCGCTAATAGCGCGGCGAGCTCCTGGGCGGTGAGCTTGTCTCCGGCCTTCACCGCCGCCTTGCAGGCCATCATGTCCAGCACTTCGTGCAGGGCTGCCTCCAGCGCGGTCTCGTCACTGGCGCTGAGTTTTTCCTCCTCCACCTGATCGAGCAGCTCGCCGAGGAACTCTGCGGGGTCCACCTTGCGGTCAAAGAGGAAAGTGGGAAACGCGTGGATGGCGATCGTCTGCGGCCCCATCGGCTCGGCCTCGACGCCGATGCGGTCGAGCAGCGGCTTGAGCGATTCGAGCAGGGCCTGCCTCTTCGCGCCGGCGGTGATGGTCGCGGGCATCAGCAGCCGCTGGCTTTCGAGGCTGCGCGACAGCACCCGCTGGCGGAGCTGCTCGAACATGACGCGCTCGTGGAGGGCGTGCTGGTCGATGATGAGGATGCCGTGGTCGTCCTCGGTGACGAGGTAGCTCTTGTGGACCTGGAGGACGCCGAAGGAGCGGAGGATGGGCGGGACATTGGTGGACCCGCCGAAGTCGATGCGCGAGGATTCGTCAGGGGAGTGCGGAGCCGCGAGCGGCTCGGTGATCAATTCGGGGTTCGTCTCGGCGATGGCGTCGCGGACTTGCTGGTAGACGAAGCCGCGCTGGGTCGGGGCCATCTGGCGGAAGTAGTCGACGAAGGCGTTGCCGTTGCCGGGGCCCCCGTGAGGTGCATGCGAAGCCGCAAGGGGCGTTGTGGGGAACGGTGGCTCGTCGGTTGTGAGCGATGACCGGAGTTGCGACAACGAGGCCCCCGGGCCGTGGCCGACGGATGCAGCCACAAAAGCCGGCGACATTGCTTCGCCGGCGGTCGGAACATCGACCGCATCGAGCCGGCGGTTGACGCCGCCGATGGTTGCGCTGGGTGTCAGGTCGGCGCCGAGCAGCCGGCCGCGGATCGCGCTGAGCACCAGCCCGTGCAGCCGGCTGGGCTCGCGGAAGCGCACCTCCGACTTGGTCGGGTGCACGTTCACATCGACCTCGCCGGGGTCCATCTCGATGAACACCACCGCCACCGGCTGGCGATCGGGCGGCACCAGGCCGCGGTAGCCCTCCTTGATCGCGTGACCGAGGTTGCGGTCGCGGATGAACCGGCCGTTGACGCAGAGGTACTGAAACTTGCTCGTGGCCCGGGCGATGGCCGGAAGCCCGGCGAGGCCCCAGACTTTCAAGTGTGGAGTGCGGAGTGGGGAGTGGGGAGTGGCGGACGATTCCGGCAACTCCGAACTCCGAACTCCGAACTCGGAACTCTTCTCAAACTCCAGCATCGCCTCGTCGAGTTCCTTGCCGAGCAATTCGACGCAGCGCTGGCGGCGCGAGGCGGTGGCGGCGACGTCGAGCGTCTTGCGGCCGTTGTGCGACAGCGTGAATGCCGCGTGCGGGTGGACCATGGCGATGCGGGTGATGGTCTCGGTGACCTGCCCGAACTCGGTCGAGGCGGCCCGCATGAACTTGCGGCGCGCGGGCGTGTTGAAGAACAAGTCGCGGACCTCGATGACGGTGCCGGGCGCGCACGCGGCGGGACCGACCGGCGACACATCATCGCCCGCCGCCTCGATCACCGCCCCGGCCTCGGCGAGCACACCGCCGACCATCGCCCGGCTGGTGATGCGCGTGCGCGACACACTGGCGATCGACGCCAGCGCCTCCCCGCGGAAGCCGAGCGTGGTAATGGCCGCGAGCTGTTCGCTGGACTCGAGTTTGCTGGTCGCGTGCGGCGCGATGGCGAGCGGCAGTTCGTCGGGCGGGATGCCCTGGCCGTTGTCGGCGATGCGGATGAGCTGGAGGCCGCCCTCTTCGACCTGCACATCGATCCGCGTGGCACCGGCGTCGAGGCTGTTCTCCACCAGCTCCTTCACCACGCTCGCCGGCCGCTCGATCACCTCGCCGGCGGCGATCTGGTTGATGAGCAGCGGCGACAACTTGCGGATCGGCATGGGCGATATAGTAACGATTGCCGATCAAGACTCGCGACCCCCTCTCCCCCCGGGAGAGGACAGCCGCAATCGCCGCCCAGCAGCGATTGCGGCAGGTGAGGCATCAGCGACGAAGTCTCGGATGAGGCGCCCAAACAGTTCGATGCCTTCCATCAATCCATCATCCTCCTCCCAGACCCTCAGCGAAATCAAGTCCCTCCTCGCCGCCTACGGCCTGCACCCGCGCCACCGCTTCGGGCAGAACTTCCTGCACGACGCCAGCAAGATGGAGCGGATCATCGCCGCGGCGGAGTTGACGCCCGGCGACCTCGTGCTCGAAGTCGGCCCCGGCACGGGAGCACTCTCGGTGCGGCTGCTCGCCGCCGGGGTGAGGCTTGTCGCGGTGGAAATTGATCGTGACCTCGAAGCGATTCTGAGGTCGCAGCTCGGGCCGGTTCAGGGTGGCGCTGACAAGGCCGACTCGGAGGCCTTGTCAGTGGAGACGGCCGGGGATCAACCGACACTGACAAGCTCCGCGGACTCCGCTTGTCAGTGCCACCCTTCCGCAGCGGCCACTCTCATCATCGACGACGTCCTCGACGGCAAGCACGCGATCAACCCGCGCGTCTACGAGGCGCTTCGCGCCATGGCCGGCAGCGACAATCCTTCGTTCAAGCTCGTCGCCAACCTGCCCTACAACGTGGCCTCTCCGCTGATCGCCAACCTGCTGCTCGCGCCCTACGGCCCTCAGAGATCAGAGATCAGAGATCAGAGATCAGAAATCAGCGTTCATCCCTCCCTCTCCCTCGCCGTCATCCTCATCCAGCGCGAGGTCGCCGACCGCCTGCTCGCCCCGCCCGGCGGCAAGGACTACGGCCCGCTGGGCATCCTTGTGCAGGCGATGTGTGAGGTCGAGCGCATCGCCACGCTGCCGCCCGGCTGCTTCTGGCCGTCGCCGAAAGTCGACTCGGCCGTGGTCCGGCTGCGGGTCCGATCCACGCCCCTGACCCGCGACCCGCATGGGCTTTCCAATCTGCTGCACCGCCTTTTCAGCAAGCGCCGCAAGCAGATCGGCACCATCCTCGGCCGCGACGCGGTGCTGCCCGCCGGCGTCGATGCCCAGCAGCGCCCGGAGCAGCTTTCGGTCGAGCAGTTGGTGGCGATGGCGGACGCCGGGCTTTGACCCCTCTCCCTCCGGGAGAGGACAGCCGCAATCGCCGCGCAGCAGCGATTGCGGCAGGTGAGGGAACGATCAACCCCATCCGCAAGCGGTCCAGGTGCGAAAGCCGCCGATGCCGGAAACCGCGCCCGGCCGGTCGATCCTCGCAATCGCGCGAGCCGTTCCCTCACCTGGATCAAATCGCGGCTGCGCGGCGATTTGATCCTGTCCTCTCCCGGAGGGAGAGGGGGTGCCGACCGCCGACATCGCCTGGCGTCGATCGCGGAGTTGCCGCTGCCCGGTGGCCCCCCTACGATCCGCCCAGAGGTCACCCATGCGCACCCTCATCGCCATGCCGGTCTACAACGAAGAGAAGTACGTGCCGCGCGTGCTCACCGAGGTGCGCAAGTACGCGAAGGAGATTCTCGTCATCGACGATGGCTCGACGGATCAGACGCCGCTGCTGCTTGCCCAGCAGCCGGTGGATGTGATCCGGCACGCGAAGAATCGAGGCTACGGCCGGTCGCTGATCGATGCTTTCCGCTGGGCGTCGTGCGCCACCTGCCGGTACGACTGGCTGATCACCATGGACTGCGATGAACAGCACGAGCCGGCGAGCCTGCCCGACTTTTTCAAGGCGATCGAGCGGGACGATGCCGACGTGATCAGCGGCAGCCGGTACCTGCGCCTAACGCTGCAATCTTCCGCGGCAGGCCATGCTTCCGGGGGCAACGGCGAAGACATCGGCAGCCCCCCCGCCGATCGCCGGGCGATCAACGGCACGGTCACCGACATGATCAACTGCACGCTCGGCTTGTCGCTGACCGATTCCTTCTGCGGCTTCAAGGCCTACCGCGTCAGCGCCATCCGCAAGCTCGCCCTCGACGAGCCCGGCTACGCGTTTCCGCTTCAGTTCTGGGTGCAGGCCGCCGCCAACGACCTGCGCATCGCCGAGGCCCCGATCCGCCTGATCTACAACGACCCCAACCGCAGCTTCGGCGGCCACCTCGACGACGCGGAACTCCGCCTGCGTCATTACAAGACGGTCTTCGAGCGCGAGCTGGCGAAGTTCCCGGGGAGGTTCGCGGCGACGGTATGTGCGAAGTGAAAATCAACCTGGCAGCATCTTGAAGCCGGCCTGCGCGAAGTGATGGTCAAAGGTGAGCGCGGCGCTGATGCCCATCTCTTCCATGAGCACGAATGAAATGCAATCCGTAAGCGAATACTGTTTGTCCGGACGTTCGCAAAAGTATACCCATCCAGCAGCAAGCAGGGCCGGATCAACGTGTATCATTTGAATCCCAGCAGCTGCCCTCATCTCCTCGCCAAGCTGCATGGCTTGGCTGTGATGGCCGCGGTTCGTCAGATGAGTGACTACCTCGGTGAAGACGTGAGTCGTCGTTACTAGAGCGCTCGCCTGAAGAGCCGGTGAACGCCAATACGAAACGGCCGAGGGGTGATACTGATCGGCGTGAAGATGGAGCGCCAGCAAAAACCCGGTGTCAACAAAAATGAGATTCATGCGCCGTAAATATAACGGTCATGATTAACGGATGCGTCGGTGATGTCATCTTCAATCGGGTCGCTCCCCCATTTCCAGATGGGATCATCCGGACACTGCTCACGCGTCTTCGATGGTTTTGAACTCGACGCAGTGGCTTCGGCGGCACATGGCACAACGACAATCACGCCGTCTTGCCGGTGGATTTCCACCTGCGAGACGCCGACGAGCATCGCCTTCGGAATCAGCACGCCGTTTTCGTCGACCATGGCTTTCATCAGCACACCTCCGATCTCGAATCCTTGCATCGAAGACGGCCCATGTCAACCCGGCACCGTCCGCATCGCCAGCAGCGCATTGGCCAGCCGCAGCCGCAAGCTGTCCAGCACATTAAGCCCCGCCACGGTGCGCACAATGTTGTGCCGCTCGTCCGAGTCGTGCAGCAGGTCGTACAGCCCGACCGCCTCGGCGGTATCGACGTTGAAGACAACTTTATGCTGCTCGGTCTCGATCATCAGCCGGCGGCCGAACTCGCTGATGCAGGCCCCGCCGCGCGGCATGCCCAATGGCTCGCCGGACAGCACGTGCAGCAGCGACCGGCCCATCGCCGCCGGCGGCAGGTCGCAGCCGGCCAGCGCCGCGATGGTGCCCGCGATGTCCACCGTGCTGATCAGCCCCGGCGACGCGTGCAGCTTCGCCGGCGTCGGCGGCGCGATGATCACCGGCACTTCGACAGCCGGCCCGAGGAAGGAGCGGTGCCCGATCAGCCCGCGGTCGCCGAGCAGGTGCCCGCGGTCGCTGGTGAAAATCGTCCACGTCCGCTCGCGGTCCTTGCGGTTCTCCAGCGTCTGCATCATGCGGCCCATGCCGTGATCGATCAGGCTCACCCGGCCGAGATAATCGCAGCGGATGCGGGCGAGCTTGTGCGGCTCGAGCCGCTGCAACATCACGCGCGGGTAGTCGAGCTCGGCGACATCGTCGATCACCGTCATGTCCGCGGGCATGAAGCCTTCTTCGAGAGCGCGGATGTTCACCATCTGGTCGTAGAGCGTCGGCGGCGGGAGGTCGTTGCCCGGACCATTGAAGACGACGACCAGGGCCCACGGCTTGTCGTACGGCATCTGCGCCAAAGTGTCGCGGGCCACCTTCGAGATGTAGCCGTCGATGTCGTCCTCGGTGTCGAGCATCAGGCGGTCGGGCTCGAAGGGGCCGCTGCGTTGACGCTGGCGGCGCTGCTGCGCGATGGCGGCGTAGGTGCCGCGCTCACGGCTGCTCGCGAGGTAGGTGCAGGCGGCGGAGTCGACGCGCTCGAGGTTGTCGACGTGGGTGGCGGTGTGCAGCCAGGGCGCGATCGCCGCGACGCAGCCGACGCCGGCGACGTGGTACCCCGCATCGACAAGCTGCGTCGGCCAGCCTTCGCAGGTGATGTTGCTGGTGGTCTGGTCGACATACCCGTGCTGCCGGGCGTGCATGCCGGTGAAGAGCGAGACAAGCCCGCCGCAGTCGGCCGGGCAGGCGCTGGTGGCGACGAGGCGGAGCGAGCGGGCGGCGAGCTTCTCCAGGTGCGGCGTCTGGAGCGGCCACGCCTGGGCGTCGCCGATGGCATCGGAGCGGAGGCCGTGAGCGAGCACGATGATGAGGTTGCGACGGAACGCCATGGAACAGCCCAATCAGGCCAAAGTGAGCGAAGTACCTGAGCCCACGCCCGGGGTCCGGTCTGAACTCCTGGGTGACACGGGCGGGCCGCGGCTTTGCGCGGTTTGCCCGTGGTGATCCATCAAGCACCCATCAACACGGGCAAACCGCCCCGAGCGGCGGCCTGCCCGTGCCACCCGATTCAAAGCAGCCCGCTACCGATGTCTGAACCTACACCGCGTTTGGCTGATCTGCTAATGTAAGAGCGAAAAAGCCATGAGCCATGAGCGATGAGCCTGTCGCCGTCGGGGTATTTGCAAATCTTGAAACTATGCCAGGGAGGCACGACATCGAACCCTGATCGACACTATCATTCTCCCTCCTGTTTTCTGGCTCAACGCTCCCGCTCATAGCTCAAGGCTCAAGCTCCCCATGGCCCTCCTCACCGCTGCCAACCTCGGACTTTCCTTCGGCGACCGCCGGGTGCTTGACGGCATCAACTTCACCCTTTCCGAAGGCGAGCACGTCGGGCTGGTCGGCCGCAACGGCTGCGGCAAGTCCACGCTCATGAAGCTCGCCGCCGGTCTCGAAGGCCTCAAGGCGGATACCGGTCACCTGCAATTGGCCCGCAATGCCGTGCTCGGTTACCTCACGCAGGACCCGGAGCTCGACATGGAGCTCACACTCCGCGAGGAGGCCGCCAAAGGGTTCGAGCGGCTGAACAACCTGCACGCCGAGCTCGAGCGCGTCGCTCACGATATGGGCGAGGCTCAAGGCGATGAGCTCGCGACGCTGCTCAAGCAATACGAAGAGCTCGAGCACCAGATGCACGCCGCCGGCGGCTATTCCGTCGACCACGAGATCGAAGCCACATTGCACGGCGTCGGCCTCGACGACCAGTTCTTTAGCGTCAAGGTGAAGGACCTCTCCGGCGGGCAGAAGGGCCGGCTCGCGCTCGCCAAGCTGCTCATCTCGCAGCCCGATGTGCTGCTTCTGGACGAGCCGACCAACCACCTCGACATCGCCGGCCGCGAGTGGCTCGAGCAGTACCTGCACGATTACAAGGGCGCCGTGATGCTCGTCAGCCACGATCGCTGGCTGCTCGACCGCGTGGTCGACAAGATTTACGAGATCGAGAACGGCCGGATGTTCGATTATCCCGGCAATTACCACCAGTTCGTCGAGATCCGCAACCTCCGCCGGCTCTCGCAGCAGCGCGACTTCGACAAGCAGCAGGGCCACATCAAGCGCGAGCAGGCGTTCATCGACCGCTACCGCGCCGGACAGCGGGCCAAGCAGGCCCAGGGCCGGCAGACGCGCCTCGAACGGTACAAGGACCAGGACACGATCGACCGCCCACTCGACTTCGATTCGATGTCGCTGCGCATGAGCCCCAAGACGCGCTGCGGCGACATGGTGATCGTGGCGGAGGATGTCAGCAAGGCCTACGAGGGCAAGACGCTATTCCACGACCTGACCATGACCGTCAAGCGCGGCGACCGCCTGGGCATCATCGGCCCCAACGGCGCGGGCAAGTCCACGCTGGTCCGCTGCCTGCTCGGCGAGCAGCCTGCGGATAAGGGCGACATCAAGGTCGGCAACAGCGTCGAGGTCGGCCACTTCAAGCAGTCGCACGAATACCTCGACCAGCGGCTGACCGTCATCGAATACATGCAGCAGCACACCGAGAGCGGCACCGAGCAGTCGGCCCGCGACTTAGCCGGCGCGTTCCTCTTCACCGGCATCGAGCAGGAGAAGCCGCTGAGCGTTCTCTCCGGCGGCGAACGAGCCCGGGCCGTGCTCGCCACGCTCATGTGTCACGGGCCCAACCTGCTGGTACTCGACGAGCCGACCAACCACCTCGACATGGATTCCGCCGAGCGGCTTGAAGAGGCCATCGCAAAGTTCAGCGCCCCAGTCGAAGGCGTTTACCCCGGCAAGGATCAGAGCAAGATCAGCGGCGGCGGCACGCTCATCCTCATCACCCACGACCGCGCCCTTCTCGACGCCTTGGTGACCGACCTGCTGATCCTCGACGGCAAGGGCGGGGCCCGCTTCTTCCACGGGAATTATTCGGAGTACATCAAGGTCGTCGCCGCCGAGCAGGCCGCGGTCAAGAACGCGGCGGCCGCGCCAAAACCCGTACCCAAGAAAATCGAGAAGCCCAAGCCCGCCCCGCCGCCGCAGGCCGCCCCCGCACGCCGCAACGGCGCGCCCGGCCCGCACGGCAACATGAAGCAGGACAAGCTGGAAACGAAGATCGCGCAGCTCGAAGCCGAGCTGAAGCAGATCGACGAGACCATGCTCGACCCGGACGTCTACCGCAATCCAGCGAAGTTGAAGTCGCAGCAGGACCGTCGCAACACCGTGGCGGCCGAACTCGCCCCGCTGGAGGCGGAGTGGATGCGACGGGCGGAGCTGGTGTGAACGCTTTGGTTTGGTGGCACGGGCAGGCCCCGGCTTTGAGCGGTTTGCCCGTGGCGGCAGGCCATTGTGTGTCCACACGGGCAAACCGCCCCGAGCGGCGGCTTGCCCGTGCCACCGGCGGCGATACCGATAACCGAACCCGCATCTTCGCGCCGCCGGCCCCAGGGCCTTTTCTCCCGGCGGCAACTCGCCGATGAAATGGCAGGGCACGGGCCGCTGATTCTTCGGCGGTCGGGAAGGAGGCGGACACCTCGGTAGAACCGGGCGGTTGATCTATTCGTAATTGGATAGTTCCTCTGTACAGTCGAAGCAGCCGCGACCGGTCGGGGTTGGCCCCTTGGCATGATCGCATTCACCATGAAGCAAACCAGCACGACGAACTCGCCGAAGTCCTCCACCTCCAGCGACTATGAGCGGCTGCTGTCGGTGGCCCAGGCGGCCCAGTCCGCCGCCGATCGCGCCGTCGCCGACCTGGCCTCGATCAAGCGCACCATGGCCGAGGCCCCGCGCGTGGCCCAGCTCCGCCGCGACGAGCTGGCCAAGGCGCAGCAGGCCCTGGAGCGCGCCGAATCGGACCTTGCCCAGGCCCGCGAGCAGCTCGCCGGCAAGCAGGCCGAGGCCGCCCGCCTGATCGAAGTTGCCGCCGACGCCCAGCGGGCCCTCGCCCAGGCGCTGATCAACCAGGACGTGATGCCCGAGGGCGCCACGTGGGACGCCCGCTCCGTGCTGTCCGCCGCCGCGCCCGCCGCTCCCGCCGCCGCGCCCAGGGTCACGCCGACGCCACGCCCCGCCTACGACCCGACCCTCGGCCACAACCGCTACACGCCGACGCCCGCCATGCACCCGGCCGACCTGCACGCCGAGGTCGTCGATTACCTCGCCGAACGCGACGCCCTGTGCCCCTCCTGCGGCCATAGCCTGCGCGGCATTCAGACCGCCCGCTGCCCCGGCTGCAAGCTCCAGCTCTCGGTGAACATTCTCAGGTCCGTCCGCGCCTCCCGCATCGAAGCCACCAAGGCCATGTGGATCGTTCGAATTCTCACGATCCTCTCGATCCTCATCTCGGCGTACCTCGCCATGATCGTCGTCTCCAGGGGCATCCCTTTTGGCTGCGGCCACGGCGGCGATTGCGAGCACTTCTTCCGCAAGGGCGGGTTCACCAAGCTGATGGGCATCCCCGTCGCCGCCCTCGCGATCCCCGTTCATTTCGTGCTCCTGCTCGCCACCGGCTTCATCCACATCGGCCTGACCGACACGACCCGCAGGCGGGCGTGGAGCATCATCACCATCGCCGGCTTCATCATCGGCATCGCCAGCCTGTGGTTCATGGCGGTGCAGTTCGTCATCGTCAAGGCCATCTGCCCGCACTGCCTGATCGTCGACATCCTCGGCGTCGTGATCGCCGCGATTGTGCTGATGAAAGCACCGCTCGGCCGTGTGGAGAGACTGCCCGAACGCGCCGCCGGCCCCATCACCATCCCGCGCGGCAAGGCGGCCATGCTGGTCGGCGTCGCGGCCGTGATGGTGTCGATCGGCGCCGGCGTCCAATTCGCGACCACGGACCGCCCCGCGACCGCCCCCGGCAAGCAAGCCGGCGACGAGCAGAAAACGAAGGAGCAGGACGGCGGGCTGCTGATGACGCCATTGGAGATCGGCGCGCCCGCCTCGAAGCCTTCGACGCCGGAGAAGCGCGAGTTCGCGCCGATGCCGAAGGTGGACATCAAGCCGCCTGTGATTCCCGGCACCAAGCCCAAGACGGACAATGCTCCCGGCGGGCTGCTGCTGCCCGGACTCGATATCAATCCCACGCCCGAGCCAGCGCCGAAAGCCCCCGAAGCGAAGCCGAAGGACGAAGCGAAAACTGGCGATAAGCCCAAGACCAAGGACTTCGACTTCTCGGGCACGATCCCCAGGTAAGCGCGATCGGCATCCAGCTTTCCGTTTAGCCGCGGAGCAAAGGCTCTGCGCCGCTCCGCGCGGCCTTCGCCCCACCACTAATCCCGATTGCGGCACCATTGCAATTCAACCGCCTTCACCGCCCCGCGATTGCAGCATCCCCAGCCCGATGTTGGCGAGGTTGAACAGCGCGTGCAGCACCACGCCCGGCAGCAGCGAGCCGTGCTTCTCATACAGCCAGCCGAGGATGAGCCCGAGGATGAACAACCCCGGCAGGACGTGCCACGTCGCAACGTCGCCGTGAACCAAGGCAAAGAGCGCGGCGGCGATCAACACGACCGACCAACGGTGCTGCGGGCCGGCCCACGACAGCAGGGCCGTCTGCACCAGCCCGCGAAAGATCACCTCTTCAAGCAGCGGCGCGAGAACCACCGCCGAGACAACCATCAGTGCGACCGCCACCTGGTCCGGCGAACTGAGGAGCTTGCGCAGCAGGTCGTGCGCCACCTTCGGCACGTCCATGTCGAACAGCCGCGAGAGCAGGAGGAACAGCGCCGAGGACCCGAGCACCAGCGGCATCGCGGCGAGAAATGCACTGACACCCGCGCCCAGCTCCTTCAGCGGCCGCGACGGCGTCAGGCCGATTCGGCGCAACCCAAGGGTTTCGCGCAGGGCCCGCCAGCAGCAGTAGAGTGCGACCGGCAACTGGGTGATCGTCTGGCCGAGCAGCGCGGTGTAGGCGCTGTGCCGGGCGGTGGGCGGCGGGTCGCTGCCCGGCAGCGGGATGCCGAGCAGTCCGAGGACCGGGCGGAAAACCTCGGTCATCAACAGCAGAATAAGGACGCCGATCAGCAGATCCATCAGCGTGATTCCCACCTCGCGCGGCGGCGCGCCGTCGAGCGCATGAGGCGAAAGACGCCCTTGGCTGATGAGCACGCCGAGCACGAACAGCCCGGCCAGCGGGAACATCGCGTAGCTGATAATCTCTGCATTCGTCACGCCGCAGATGGTAGCGAAGGAGGGCCGAACGCGGCGTCGGCCCAAAAGAGCCGCGCACGAAGTAAGCGCGGGTGGCACTGACAAGCGGAGTCCGCGGAGCTTGTCAGTGTCCGGCTGCGCTCACGCAAAGGCACACTGACAAGCCCTCCGAGCAGGCCTTGTCAGTGCCACCCATCCATGCGTGTGCTGGCGACGAAACAGCGCTACTCCATCTTCAACACCGCCGTCACCGGAAAATGATCCGAAGGCCAGCGGTCGTCTTTCTGGGTGCGGTCGATGCCGGCTTCGGCAACCGTCCAGTTCCGCGAGCAGAGGACCCAGTCGATGCGCCCCTCGCCCGGCTTCGACTTGAAGCCGTTGAAGGTGCCCTCGCTCTCGCCGCGTTTCGGGTGAGCAACACGAAACGTATCGACGACCGGCGACGCCTTGCCATCGACCTCATCGATCAGCGCCTTGTACGGCCCGCTGCCTTCGCCGGCGTTGAAGTCGCCGGTGACGATCACGTGCGCCTTCTCGCCAAGCTTCGCCACGCGATCGCGGATGAGCTTCGCCGACTCGACGCGGGCCTGCTCGCCGCGGTGGTCGAAGTGCGTGTTGAAAAAATAAACCGGCGGGGCGTCCTTGTTCTTCAGGTCGCGCAGCTTCACCCACGTACACATCCGCGTCAGCGAGGTGTCCCAGCTCTTGCTCCCCGGCTTATCCGGCTGCTCGCTGAGCCAGAAATGGCCGCCATCGATCTTCTCGAACCGGGCCTTGCGGAAGAGCACCGCGGTCATCTCGCCCTTCTCCGTCGCATCGTCGCGGCCGACGCCGAACTTCTCGTAGCCGTCGAGCTTCTCCACGAGGTAGTCGCGCTGAAACGCGAGCGTTTCCTGCGTGCCCAGGAGGTCGGGCTCAAACGCCTTGATTGTTTCGAGGAGCAGGCCCTTGCGCTTGTCCCAGTGGTTCTCGCCATCCTTCGCGGTGCCGTAGCGGAGGTTGAAGGACATGACGCGGACGGGATCGGCCTCGGCGGCGGGTGCGGCGGAGGCGAACATCAGCGGTAAGGCAAGGATGACAAGCGCGCGGTGGGACACGATGGGCTCCTGTTTGATGCCACGGGCAGTCCGCTGCCAGTGTGATTCGCAGCAGACTCGTCGTGCATAAAGGCACTGGCAGCGGACTGCCAGTGGCATCAATCCAACTCATCCCGCCACCGCGACGCGCTGCGTTGACAGCACCTCGATCATCGCCTTGCAGAACTGCGGCAGGTCGCTGGGCCGGCGGCTGCTCACGTGGTTGCGGTCGACACACACCGGCTGATCGACCCACGTCGCGCCGGCATTGGTCAGGTCGTCCTTCAGCGCCGGCGTGCTCGTGTATTTGTAGCCCTTGACCACCTTGGCGCTGATGTCGATCCACGGGCCGTGACAGATCGACGCGATCAGCTTGCCCGACTTCTCGAACGCCGCGACCAACTGAAGCACCTTCGGGTCGCGCCGCAGCTTGTCGGGCATCCAGCCGCCGGGGACGACAACGCCGTCGAAGCCGGGCTCTTCCATTGTTGTGATGGCGGCATCGCTCACACAGGGGTAGCCGTGTTTGCCGGTGTATTTCTTCTTCTCCTCGGCACCCGCGACGGTGACTGCCGCGCCGGCCTCTTCGAGCCGGAGCTTGGGATACCAGAGCTCGAGGTCTTCGTAGTCGTCGCCGACGAAGCAGAGAATGCGGGTGCCGTTGAGTTCGGACATTGTGACCCTCCTGCTGAAATATGCGGGTGAAGACTGGTGAAGTCTATACTATGAAGCGGCATCGAGACCTTCCAGAGGGTAGCGTCATGAGCGCCATTTCCAACCGCACCACCCCCTCTTCGCCTGCGGAAGGCGCGCCATGGGTTCCGCCGCAGCAGGGCAAGTGGACGGTGGACGACTACATGCGGCTGACGAATCCGCCCGGGTATCGATACGAGCTGATCGACGGGGGACTTTTGATGTCGCCTTCACCGAATTTCTGGCATCAGTCGGCCGTGGGCGTTCTGTTTGAACTCATGAGCAGTTATGTTCGAAAACGCGGGCTGGGGGTCGTGATCGTCGCGCCGTTCGATGTCCTCCTCTCCGCCGACAATCGGACGGCATTGCAACCCGATCTTCTTTTCATTCGCCAGGACCGGCAATCCATCATCCGCAGCAACTGGGTTGATGGTGCCCCTGATTTGGTCGTCGAAGTGTTGTCGCCTTCCAGCGAAGACATCGATCGGCAGCTCAAGTGGCGAAAGTATCTCGAGAGCGGCGTGATTGAATACTGGATCCTCGATCCCGACCGCAAGACGATTGAAATCTGGGTGCGCCGTCAGGAGATGCCGATCCCGGTCACACTCGGCAGGGGCGCCGTCGCCGCCTCGGAGGTCATTGCCGGATTCACCGCATCGGTCGATGAAGTCTTCAGCGGCTGATTTGATACGGCATCGCGCAGTTTTGCCCGCCCACCGCTCCCTCGATAGATTGTCGAGCCTCACGCATCGTCCCGTTCCCTCGGAGGCTCGCCCATGTCCTACCTGCTCGGCATCGATATCGGCACGTCCGGCACCAAGACCCTCCTCTGCGATTACGAGGGCAACGTCCTCGCCACCGCCACCAACGAGCACGGCATCAGCTCGCCGAAGCCCGGCTGGAGCGAGCAGGACCCAATCGAGTGGTGGAGCGCGACCTGCCTGGCGACGAAGGCCGTACTGAAAAAGGCCAAGGTGCGCGGCGACCAGGTGACGGCGATCGGGCTCTCGGGCCAGATGCACGGCTCCGTCTTCCTTGGCGATGACGCGACCCCGCTGCGGCCCGCGCTGCTCTGGAACGATCAGCGTACGCAGGCCGAGTGTGTTGAGATCGAGAAGAAAGCGGGCGGACGATCGAAGCTGATCAACATGGTCGGCAACCCCGCGCTGACCGGGTTCACCGCGCCGAAGATTCTCTGGGTGCGCAGGAACGAGCCGGAGGTCTACGAGCGGACGAAGCACATCCTGCTGCCGAAGGATTACATCCGCTACTGCATGACCGGCGAGTACGCCACCGAGGTCGGCGATGCGTCGGGCACGCTGCTGCTCGACGTGAAGAAGCGAGCGTGGAACACGAAGCTGATCTCGCTGCTCGGCATCGATGCCGGGCTGCTGCCGCGCTGTTACGAGTCGCACGTGGTGTCGGGTGTGCTGACGAAGAAGGCGGCGGGTGCGCTCGGACTAAAGGAGCACACGCCCGTCGTCGGTGGCAGCGGCGATCAGCCGGCTGGCGCCGTTGGCAACGGCATCGTCACCGCCGGCAACGTCAGCGCGACGCTGGGCACCAGCGGCGTCGTCTTCGCTCACGCCGACGCACCGACCTACGATCCCGCCGGCCGGGTCCACACGATGTGCCACGCCGTCGAGGGCAAGTGGTGCGTCTTCGGCTGCATGCTCTCGGCGGGCGGCTCGTTCCAATGGTTCCGCAACCACATGGCCATCGGCGAAGTCGCCGACGCAAAGCGGAAGAAAGTCGACCCCTACGAGCTGCTCATCGCCGAAGCCGCCGCCGCGCCCGCCGGTTGCGAGGGGCTGTTCTTCCTCCCTTACCTCACCGGCGAACGTTGCCCGCACCCCGATCCCAATGCCCGCGGCGGCTGGATCGGGCTCACTGCCCGCCACAACCGCGCCGCCATGATCCGCAGCCTGCTCGAAGGCGTCACCTTCGGCATGTGCGACGCCGTCCGCATCATGGAAGGCATGGGCATCGGCATCAAGACCGTGCGCCTCTCAGGGGGCGGGGCGCGGTCCTCATTCTGGCGGCAACTTCAGGCCGATATCTACAACAAGAACGTCGCCGTGATCAACGCGCAGGAAGGCCCGGCCTACGGCGTCGCGCTGCTCGCCGGCGTCGGGACCGGCATCTGGACGGATGTTCCGCAGGCGTGCAAGGCCGCCATCCGCGAGACCGAAAAGCTCCAGCCGCAGAAGGCCGTCGCGAAAAAGTATGCCGCCCATCACGTTCAGTATCAGCGGCTTTACGGCGTGCTCAAGGACGAGTTTGCCCGCATCGCGCAGCTGTAGAGCGGAGTCGACCAGAGCGGGTGGCACGGGCAGGCCGCCGTCCGCGGTGGTTTGCCCGTGGCGAACACACACGGGCAAACTGCTCCGAGCAGCGGCCTGCCCGTGCCACCCGCCATCGTCATAGAGTGACAATGCTCTTAGCCATCAACGGGCGCGTGCTTGCCAGATAGAATGAAGGCGTCATGAGCGATCGCGACGAAGAACTCGATGACCGCAAGCCCGCGACCGCCGTCGCCGAGCCGCCGGCCCCGCCGCGCGCCAGTGATGAGGCGATGCCCGACACCGACTTCGAGGCCGACGACGACGGCGAGAGCAGCGGCCTCGAACTCCCCCGCGTCACCCCCCGCCAACCCGGCGCGGCGCCCGGCATCGAGCACCAGGACCTCGCCACTCTCCCCTCCACCGCCGAGGGCTGCTTCGTCACCTGCATCGATTACTCCAGCGACCGCGTGCGCATGGAGGAGATCTTCGACCTCGAGGATTTCATCCTGCACCACCGCCCCGAGTGGTCGCAGGTCCGCTGGATCAACGTCGACGGCCTGACCGACATGACGATCATCCAGGCGCTGGCGGAAAAATACGAGATCCACCCGCTCGCCGTCGAAGACGTGCTCCACGTCTCGCAGCGCCCCAAGATCGACACCTACGGCACCGACCTCCCCAACGCCCGGGCCCGCATCGTGATCATCACCCGCATGATCCAGATGGACGAGAAGAAGCTGCACAGCGAGCAGATCACCATCGTGCTCGGCCACAAGACCGTCATCACCTTCCAGGAAACCCGCGGCGACGTCTGGGACCCGATCCGCGAGCGCATCAAAAAGGCCGGCTCACGCATCCGCAGCAACGACGCCAGCTTCCTCGCCTATTCGCTGCTCGACGCCATCGTCGACCACTGCTTCCCGATCCTCGAAGACTTCGGCGACCGCCTCGAGGAGCTCGAAGAGCAGGTCTTCGAGCACCCGTCACAAGACACCGTGCAGGAGATCCACGCCCTCAAGCGGCAACTGCTGCTGCTCCGCCGGCAGGTCTGGCCGATGCGCGAGATGATCCACGCGCTTCAGCGCGAGTCGCACGAGTGCATGAGCGAGACCACGCGGGTGTACCTCCGCGACGTCTACGACCACGCCGTGCAGATCATCGACCTGTTGGAAACCTACCGCGAAGTCGCGGCCGGCCTGACGGAAACGTACATGGTCGCCACCAGCAACCGCATGAACGAGATCATGAAGGTGCTGACGATCATCACCACGTTCTTCGTGCCACTGACGTTCCTGGCCGGTGTGTGGGGCATGAACTTCGAGGGCATGCCGGAGACCACGTCGAGTTGGGCGGTGCCGTGGCTTTACCCCATCGGCTTCTGGACGATCTGCCTGACCATCGCGGGCGGGCTGTTTTACTGGTTCAAGAAGCGCGGGTGGCTGTAATTGAGGTTGATCATGTTGAAAGTCAGATTTGTCCATTGGCAGGAGCGGAATCACTGGCTCGGCTACCTCGAGGATTTTCCCGACTACTGGTCGCAGGGCGACTCGCTGGAGGATTTGAGGGAGCACCTGCTCGACCTTTATCGCGAACTAACAAGCGGTGCGATACCGGGCGTCAGAAAGCTGGATGAATTGGTGGTGCCATGAAGCGCACCGACCTCGTCCGGAGACGCGGGTGCTTACAACGATCAGGTTGTGTTGGGGGATCCGATGACCGTCTTTCAATCTGCGATGGCCGGCCTGATCGCCCTTACGATCTTTCTTGTACTTGGGTCCATTGTGCAGGGCCTGATGATACGAGCAGCGGTTCACATCATCGAGAAACTTGCACGATGGAACCCAAAGGAACCGATGCCGACAGTTTCCGTTCCGGTCGCACTTGGGATTGGATTTACCGGCACCGCGACTCGCGTTGTCATTGGCGCGGCGACTTGGTGCGCACTGACAATCAATGCGGCCTTAGGCAGTGGCAATCCCGACCTAATTGAGACACATACCACTTTTGTCCTGTCACGGCTGACATGGCTTGTTGACCCGATCGTGGTCGCGCTCATGGCCGATACAACCTTGGTGCGCGGGATCATTATTGCGTTCACCTCAATGGCTTTGACACTCGTGCTGGGTGGCGCCGTGTTTTTAGGCTTGTGGTTCGTGTATACACCGGCCAGATATGCGTTCTGGTAGTGACTGCGTGATCAGTAGGCGTCCTTCTCTTCCGCCCGCTGCTTGTCGTGCGCATGCTTGCACAGCCCGAGCCCGATAACCGCCACGCAGATGGCGGCGCCGGGGCTCTGGAACACGATGCCCGTTTCCGGGTTGACCGCCGCGTAGAGAATCACGCCGGCCAGCACCGCCCACGCCGCAAACGTCAGGATCGCTTTCATCGTTACAGGCTCCCCTTCTTCGGCCATCGATCGATGGTAAAGAAACAAAACGATTCGGGGCAAGGCAAGGCAAGCAAAAGAAGTAAAGATTCCACCGGTTGGGTGCAATCGGCCTGGGTGGCACTGACAAGCGGAGTCCGCGGAGCTTGTCAGTGCTCCGTAGCGAGGGATGCATCGACACTGACAAGGCCCCGAGCGACCTTGTCAGTGCCACCCAACGAAGACGCCCTACCGCCGCCGCGCCGATGTCAGCGCTATCGCGATGGCGTCGGCGACGTCGGGCGGCTTGGGCGGCTCGGCGAGGCGGCACTGGGCCTGCACCGCCCGCTGCATCTGATCCTTCGACGCGTGGCCGTAGCCGGTCATCGCCTTCTTCACCTCGGTGGAGGGCAGGTGCTCGATGGTGATGTCGCGCAGCCGGGCGGCGAGCATGATCACGCCGCGGGCGTGCCCCATGAGGATCGCGGTGCGCGGGTGGTTGTAGTGCGAGTAGAGCTTTTCAACGGCGAGCCGCTGCGGCTTGAGTTGGTCGAGCAGCGCCCCAAGTTCGCGGTGCAGTTGCTCGAGCCGGTCTTCCATCGGCAGCTTGGTGGCTAGGCGGATGATGCCCGCTTCGACGAGCGTCGGCTCGATGGCGTTTCGAGCAAGGTCCACGGCCGCGTAACCGGTGATGCGAAGCCCGGGATCGATGCCGACGACGCGGAGCATGGTCCGCATGATAGACGCGATGGGAATGAGTCGCGAAAGAGCCCGCGCGAAGCTCCAACATTCAAGCGCGGGTGCCACGGACAGCGGAGCGAGGTCTGCCGAGCGTAGTCGTCCGTGTCGGTAAATCGCTGGCGCAAGGCAACACGGACGACTCCGCTCCCAAAGCGTCGCTGCGCTGTCCGTGGCACCCCGCCCAGCACCGCCGTTGGGGGCGTGCCTTTGGAAATTTGGAACTTGGAGCTTGTTTGGAGCTTGGAACTTGGGAATTGGAACTTAATTGACCGCCGTCTGGGCCTGCTCGACGAGGCGGACGAACTTGAGGCGGTCGCCGTTCGCATCGGCGCCGATCGACTGCTGCGCCAGCGTGCGGACAGATTCGAGGCTGCCCTGGCCCTTGGTGGGTGAATCGAGCAGCACCAGGCCGAACTGGGCGACGGCGGCGGCGAAGCGGAAGTCGTTGGAGGCGTCGGCGAGGCGAAGGCCGGGGTCGATGGCGGGGGCTTCGACGAGTTGCTCAATCTCATCGTCGGTGCGGTACTTGAGCACGACGGTGAAGAGCTCGTCGCTGTCGGCGGCGTAGGTGAACTGCGGGGCCCGCTGATACTTGAGCACATCCGACGCGGGGCCGGTGGGCTTGCCGAAGTTGCCGACGGGGACGATTTCGTAGAGCACGGTGAGGGTGTGGCCGCTCTTGAGGTCGCTGCGGTCGTCGCGGTGGTCGACGCCCTCGGCCGGCCAGCGGTTCTCGTATCCGATCAGCCGGTACGACGACACGCGGGCCGGGTTGAACTCGACGCGGACGCGCACATCCTCGGCGACGATTGCCTCGGCATCGGCGGCGTCCATCGCCTTCACCAACACGCGGGCCAGCTTGTGGCCGGCGTTCCACGGGCAGTCGCTGACCTCGGTCTTCAAGGCGAGCGCCTTGTCCGATTTGACGAGCTTCGCGTCGTCGTAGGCGTAGGCGTTGATCATCGCCTCAACGTGAACCGTCTCGGTGGGCGGCAATGCGCCGCGCTGGATGAAATCCTTGATGAAGGTGTAGGTGCCGGTATCGACCGTGAGCGGGAAGGTGCTCAGGGGCGTGACCGCGGCGGGGTGGAAGGCGTGCACGGCGCTGGCGTCGGCGGCGGTGACTTGGTCGACGTGCGGGCCGAACACGGCCGGGGCGCCGATCGGCGGGCTGATGCGGACGTACTGGTTGTAATCCTTGATCAGGTCGTTGACGCGCGGCTTGGCGGCGGGGACGCCGAAGTCGGGGCGGATGCCGGGCGCGGTGATTTCCGAGGCCGACTCGATGGCGGTGGTGCTCTGCTGATTGGAGAGGATGAAGAGCGTGATGCCGCTGGCGAGCAGGGCGCAGGCGGCCAGCGCGGTGGGCAGCCAGAACGCGATCCGCTGGCGGCGCAGGCGGGCGGCGGCGACGGCTTCGTGGTCCTCGGTCAACTGCTGGAGCGTGCTCTCGATGGCGAGGTGCTGGATCTCCGACATCCCGTGCTTCTTCTCATTGGCCAGCGCCCCTGCGATGGCCGCCGACAGGGCGCGCGTCTCTTCCACTTCCAACCGGTGAGCCTCCGAGCGCGACAGGTCGGCCTCAATGACCGCCCGCTCCGCCGGGTCGAGTTCGCCCAGTGCGTAGGCCGTGCGTTTCTGTGCCAGTAGATCGTGTTCCATGATGGTCATCCCCGAGGGCGTGAGTCGCGGAGAAATGCAGAATGTCCAATGACCAATGCAAAATGAAAAATGAAAAATGAAAAGGCATCAGTTCCGGCTGCCTTTTCCTCATTTTGCACTTTGCATTTTGCACTGGTCATTAGTCATTGCCTTTCGGCCGCCCGCGCGTCAAAGTCCCGATTCCCGGCGGCAGCCGAGGGCGGGATCACCCGACTCAAAAAAACCTCCCAGACTGCCGGAGCAATCTGCCTCTTGCTAGCCTCTTCCCGCGACCTTCCCGCGCGAACTCTGCGGAGGATCCCCGGAACGATCCTCGGACAGAGGCCGAGCAGGTTGTTTCGTGGGACCCGGAATCCGGGCGACGGGCCCGGTGTCCTCTGCGCCTGGCTCCTCCGACAGGCGGTCCCGAATCGTTTTCAACCCCGCGTGAATCAGGTACCCGACATAGCTGGTCGTCAGGTCCATCACCTTGCTGATCTGCCGATACGACAGGCCGTGCTGGAACTTCAGGCGGATCGACTCCTGCTGCTTGTCGGGCAGACTCCCGATCATGGCCAGCACGAGGCTTCGCGTCTCCGTCGCCTCCATGGAGGCCGAGGGATCGGATTCGCTGTCGACCTGGGCCGCCACCTGCACATCACCCAGCCGCACCAGCCGGCTCTCCTTCCGGCAGATGTCCAGCGACCGGTTCCGGCAGACCGTGTAAAGCCATTCCGCCAGGTAAGGCTCGATCTTGGCCCGCTCCTGCCGGCAAAGCTTCAAAAACGCTTCCTGCACCACGTCGCGGGCCCGGTCCAGATCACCCACGAACTTCGACGCATAAAGCGTCAGCGGACGCTCATACTGAGCGACCACCGACCGAATCCACGGAGCGTCGACGGACGGGTTCGGCTGGGCCATGCGATGCTCAAATCCGAGAGGCAAAGCCTCCCTGCTTCATCTGGATAACGGATGAGGACCACGGTTATTAGAAGATCGCGGCGTTACAGCACAAATTGCAGACAATCGGCCAAACGACAGGTCTGCTTCCAGTCAAAAAACCGATATTGTGCAATAACACACTTCGAGATAATGGTTTAAGTCAAATGTCCACCCTGTCGGGGTAGACATTTGCCTGACATTTTCCCGACATCACCGTCGCGACCCCGCCCCGCTTTCGAACCCGATGTGCTCCGCCCGGATCGCGTTCTCCGATAAATAGGTCACCAGCATCGAAATGTAACTGGCGGAGATCATCGGCAGATGGTCGAGTTCCAGCTTCCGCCGGACCGCCAGCACCGCCGTCTCGCTCGGCCCTTCGATCTCCACGAAATCGCCGAGGTACGGCAGCGTGTCCATCTCCACCCGGCAGCCGTCGAGCTTCCACCGCCGGCGCCGCTTCTCGAAGCTCAAAACCGAGACGTATCCCAGCGCGATCAAAAGCTGCGCCGCCCCGTTGGCGTCGGCGACGATCACCTCGTTCTCCGAGCGCGTCTTGATTCGGCCGTGAGCCCGCGGCCCCTTGTGCGTGATCGTCGCCTCCACATGCGAACCATCGGTCGAGGTCTCCAACCGGACGCGCAGGCCTTCGTCGGCCGCCTTGAGGTCGCCCGTCGGCGTGTCGAAGAACGTGTTAACCTCCAACAGATCGATCACCAACTCCGCCCCGGCGGCGCGCAGCCGCTGCTCCAGCCCGGCCACATCGCTCAGACGCATCTTCGCTTCGATCTCAACGGCCAATGGAAAACTCCTGATCCCGCGATCCAATAAAACGGGCACTACTCGCCCGGTATGTAACTGATCACGCCGCTCCACGGGCTGCTGGCGGTGGCGTAGAGCCGCTTGGGGATCCGGCCGGCGAGATACGCAAGCCGGCCTGCCTCGGTGGCGTGGCGCATGGCGTGGGCCATCGCAACCGGGTCCTTGGCGTGAGCGATGCCGGTATTGAGCAGCACACCGTCGGCGCCGAGTTCCATCGCGATGGTCACGTCGCTGGCGGTGCCGACGCCGGCGTCGACGATCACGGGGTAACTCGGGTCGCCGCCGTGCTCCTTGCCTTTGAGAAGCTCGAGGATGATGCGGATGTTGTTGGGGTTCAGCACGCCCTGCCCGGAGCCGATGGGCGAACCCGCAGGCATCACCGACGCCGCCCCTGCATCGCGGATGCGCTGCGCCATGATCGGGTCATCGCTGGCGTAGCAGAGCACCTGAAACCCATCGCGGGTCAACTCCCGGCAGGCCTCCAGCGTGCCGACGGGATCGGGCAGCAGCGTCTTCTTGTCGCCGAGCACTTCGAGCTTCACCCAGTTTTGCCCGGGGTTGTTGATCTGCTCGAGCAGCTCCCGGCCGAGCCGGGCGACGCGGATCGCATCGTCGGCCGTGAAGCAGCCGGCGGTGTTGGGCAGGATCGTGTAGCGGTCGGTGTCGATGAACTCGAGCAGACTCCGGCCATCCTTATCGACCAGCCGCTCGCGGCGCACGGCCACGGTGATGACCTGCGCCCCGCTGGCGTCGAGGGCTTTCTGCATCGTCGGGTAGTCGGCGTACTTGCCGGTGCCGACGATCAAGCGCGAGCTGAACGACCGGCCGGCGACGACAAGTGGCGAAGCGAGATCGGGTGCTGAAGCGGTGGACATGCGGGCATTGTAGGGAACGATCATTTTGCTGCTGGAGCAGGAACATTCAAAGCCAGCTGGCGCCGAGCCCACGACGCGATGAACCACGTTGGGGTCCCGGCGATGACGCCAGCGATGACAGTCACCAGCGGCCCGCAGATCACGCGGCCCGAAAAGGCCATGACGCTCCCTGGGTGAAAAGACAGCCCACTCAGAAGCTGAGGCATAAGCAATCTGATCTCATGATCAATCTCTCCAACCGTAACGCGAGGGACGTGAAGGACCAGCCAAGTGTAAAGCCCGCCGCCCGTGGGGCCGATCGTGGTCGTGATGGTTGACTGATAGCCCAGATACACGGGCAACATGAAAAGAAACGGCACGACCCCAACGCTCATGGCCCAGTCCAGCGGACGCTGCCGGAAGATTCCCGGCGACAACAGCAGCCAGATGATCATGCAGAGCCACAGTCCTTCGAAGACCTGCTGGTACCACATGAACTGCGCCTGCTGGATGCGCATCCACTCCATTCCGATCTCCTCGCCGATCGATTTCAGCGCATGGGGCCTGGCCGCGCCAAGGTCTTGGATGAGAGCAGCGTCATGCGCCTTGTCGAATCGATCAACGATGTCGCCCTCCGTGCCAACGTCGAAGTGAGCAATCACTTCCTTCCAGCGCCCTTAGACCGTCGGCAATCTCTCGTTCACTGCCGATCGGGATGTCTCAATGTACGACTGAAGGTTGGCAGCCATCTGGTCGCGATCGGATCGGTAAATCGTGCTGCGATGAATGCTGGCGACCTGGTAATAGCAGCCATCCTCACGAACGCCCAGCCACAACACCATCCCTCCGCGCGGCCTCGCGCCGACATCGATGCCGCTGATGTCCCCGTACAACTGCTCGGACGAGACTTCGACGACGACCGGAACAAGCGGAAATACAACCGCGTTGATAATCAGGCAGGCAAGCGAGATCGCGATTGCGATCGTCAGCGCCACCCGACTCAGCCGGCGGTTATCACCGTTCTTTGGGGCCATTGTCATACCGGATTTGAACTGCTACCCGCCGCCGACAAACGTGACGATCTCCACTACATCGCCCGCGCGCAGCCTATGGGCCGCGTGCTGTTTCTTCGGCACAAGCTGTTTGTTCACCTCGACGGCGACCGGCTTACCCGTGAGGCCGCGCGCGTTGATGAGATCGAGCACGGTCAAATCGGCGGAAACCTCAATGGTTTCTCCATTGGCAACGATGCGCATGGCTCTAGGCGGCAAGAACAGCCTCCCGAATGATGTCGTCGCGCATCTCCGGCCGAAGCGCATCGCGGGTTGCAAGATCAACGCGGCGGCCGATCAACCGCTCTAGCTCAAGCTGGAGTTCGATGAACTGGAACAGCCCGACCCGGTGTCCTGGCTCGAAATCAACCAGCACGTCGACATCGCTGTCGGTTCGGGCGACGCCGCGAGCCGTTGAACCAAAGATGAACAGCGACCGGACGCCGAACCGACGCTTCAGATATTCCAGATGCGGCCGAAGCAGGTCTTGAACTTCATGCAACGAGTGGGGCATGGTGCAATTGTATCGGCCGGATCTCATGAGAGCATCCCCAGCGGATTCTCGCGGTTCTTCAGCGGGAACGTCACCGTGCCGCCGGTGCGGTGCGAGTCGAACACGGCCGCGATCATCTCCGTTGACGTCCGCGCTTCATAAATGCTCGCCTCCGGCTGGCGGTCGTTCTCGACGGCGGAGATCAGGTCCTTTACCGCGAGAATGTTGCCGAAATGATTCGACGTGTCCTTGATCGGCTCGGGCTGGCCGACGCCGGCGCTGGTCACATCGACCCACTGCTTCCCGCTGCGGCCGGGCGACCAGCTCGGGTCTTCGAGCAGCTTCACGCTGGGCATGAAGCCCATGAGCACCTCGATGACGCCCTTGCTGCCGAAAATCTGGATGCCGAAGCGCGACGGATTGCCGCCGGCGGCGCGGACGGAATCGAACGTGCCGGTCGCGCCGCTCGCCAGGCCGAACGTCGCATGCACCTCGTCGCCGGCCAGCGGGCCGATCCCTTCGTTGCCCTGCTTCACATGATCCTTGGTCACCGGCTTGCCGCCCTCGAAGATGCGGGCGCTGCACCAGGTGGGCTCGCCGCCGAGGTAGTGCATCATGTTGAAGAGGTGCGTGCCGAGCACCCACAGGTCCTCGCCGCCGCCGCGCGAATCCTCCTTGCCGCGCGAGCGGAGTTCGAGCACCCTGCCGATGCGGCCCGCTTCGATAAGCTCCTTCACGGCACGCATGCGCGGGCTGTAGCGCGTCTGAAAAGCGATGGCGAGTTTCACATCCGTCTTCTCGCACGCCTTCACCATGTCGTCCGCCTGCTTCATCGACTGGCACATCGGCTTTTCGAGGTACATGTGGATGCCACGGCTAGCGCACTCGACGACCATCTCCGCGTGGCGGTCGACCCAGCGCTGGGCGATCGAGACGTACTGCGGCTTCTCCTCATCCAGCATCTTGCGGTAATCGGCGTAGCCCTTGGGCGCCTTCAATCGCTTGATCGCGGCGTCGAGGCCGGTCTTGTTGTCGTCGGCGACGGCGACGACCTGGGCCCCGGGGATGGCGAGCCAGACTTCGTCGAGGCCGTGGCCGTAGTTGCCGCGGGAGGTCGAGCCGATGACGGCGACGCGGTAGGTGGGCATGGGTCACTCCTGTTGACGACCGATTGTAGCGGCGCGATGAAAATCCGGTGAGCGCCGGTAGAGTAGTGTGAGCAACGCCCAAGCCCGATGATGAGGCTCGGCGAATCGTCGGGGTACTCTCGGGTCTCACGGATACCCCGACGGTTCGCGGACTCACCATCGGGCTTGAAAGGAAGTCTTCATGTCCACCGCCATCAACCGCCGTTACTTCCTCCAGCGCACCGCCGCGACCGGCCTCGCCCTTGGCGCGCTCTCCATGCCCCTGCGTGCCCGCGGCGCCGACGCCGCCAACGACACCGTCGTCGTCGGCGTCATGGGCATGGGGCGCGGCCTGTCGCTCGCCGGCGGGTTTGAGAAGCAGTCCAACTGCTCGGTGAAATACGTCTGCGACACTGACGCCGGGCGGGCCAATCAAGGCGCGGTGGCGATCGAGAAGATCAAGAAAAACAAGCCGCAGGTGGTGGCCGATTTCCGAAGGATTCTCGATGACCCGGAGGTGAACGTGCTGGTGTGTGCTGCGCCGAACCACTGGCACGCGCCGGCCACCATTTTCGCGACCCGCGCCGGCAAGCACGTCTACGTCGAGAAGCCGTGCAGCCACAACCCGGCCGAGGGCGAGCTGATGGTCGCCGAGGCCCGCAAGCACAAGCGCATCGTGCAGATGGGCAACCAGCGGCGGAGCTGGCCGAAGATCATCGAGGGCATCGAGCTGATCAAGGCCGGCGAGCTCGGCAAGGTTTACTACGCCCGCGCCTGGTATGCCAACACGCGGCCGACCATCGGCCGGGTGCAAGACTCGAAGCCGCCGGCCGACCTCGATTATGAACTCTGGCAGGGCCCCGCCCCGCGCCGCCCCTACCGCTCCAATGTCGTTCACTACAACTGGCACTGGTTCTGGCACTACGGCGGCGGCGAGCTCGCCAACAACGGCATCCACTGCCTCGACCTCGCCCGCTGGGGCCTCGGCGTCGACTTCCCGATCCGCGTCGGCTCCGGCGGTGGCCGCTACGCCTTCGATGATGATCAGGAGACGCCGGACACGATGACGACCACCTTCGATTTCGAGGGGAACAAATCGATCCTCTGGGAAGGCCTCAGTTGCAACCGCCGCGGCATCGAAGGCGACGGCTTCGGCGTCAGTTTCCACGGCGAGAAAGGCACGCTCGTGCTCGACTCCTCCGGCTACACCCGCTTCGACGGCACCAACCGCGAGAAGGCGAAGGTGCCCGGCCCCGGCGACGATGCCCTGCACTTCAGCAATTTCCTGGAGTGCATCCGGGCCGTCGGCGTCGATGGCCCGACGAAGCTGCCCAACTCCGACATCGACGGCGGTCACAAGAGCACCATGCTCTGCCACCTGGGCAACATCGCATACCGAACGAAGCGAACGCTCAACTGCGACGCGAAGGATGGACACATCAAGGGCGACCCAGAAGCGATGAAGCACTGGTCGCGCGAGTACGATGCGCGGTTTGATCCGTTCAAGCAGGTTTGACGCCTTCCCCGGCGTGCAGGGTTATGATGGAGTACGCCATGACCAATCCCTCCTCCACCGGCTTCACCCATATCGAGAAACTGCCCGGCGAATCGGCCCGGCTGGTTGACCATCCCCGGATCAAAGTCGCAATGCTCGTTGAAGAGCAGTTCGCGTGGGGCTTGACTGCCGACGACCTCTGCCGCCATCACCCGGATGTGAAGCCGGCGGCGATTTACGCGGCGATGTCGTACTACTACGACCACGAAGCCGAGATTGACCATGAGATCCGAACGGCAATGAACGCCCTGGACGAAGACCGGCGGAAGCAGGCGCCGCTGCGCCTCGAACTGAGGTTGCGCGCCAAGGAGGCCGGTTGATGGCCGTCCGGTTCTACATGGACGTTCACATCCCAGGGCCGATCACGGAACAGCTTCGCAAGCGCGGCGTGGACGTGCTCACCACCCAAGAGGACGGCAACGACCGGCTGCCCGATCCGGACTTGCTTGAACGAGCGACGGTCTTGGGACGGGCGATATTCACCTTCGATCTCGGCTTCAAACTCATGGCTGAGAAATGGTCCGTGGAATGGGCGGTCGTTTGCGGGCCTGTTCTTTGTGCGAGCATCGTCCATCAGCCTTGGCCGATGCATCGCTGAACTACAAATGATCGCCGAGGCGAGCGACGCGACGGAGTGGCTCAACACTGTCAAGGTATTACCACTATGAACCAACGTAACTTTGCGTTCGCAATCGCATTGATGCTGCTGCCGATGTTCGCCTCGTTTTCAAACGCAGCGGAGGACACGCCGGCCTCAAAACCCATCCGCCTGGGCATCATCGGCCTCGACACCTCGCACGCCATCGCGTTCACGAAGGAGCTGAACAACGAGAAGGCCGCCGCGGACCTCGCCGGTTGCCGGGTGGTGGCGGCGTATCCGAAGGGCAGCCCGGACATCAAGTCGAGCACCGAGCGCGTGCCGGGGTACACCGAGCAGATCAAGGCGATGGGCGTCGAGATCGTCGACTCGATCGATGTGCTGCTCACCAAAGTCGACGCGATCCTGCTCGAGACAAACGACGGCCGGCCGCATCTGGAGCAGATCATCCCTTGCCTCAAGGCCGGCAAGCCGGTGTTCATCGATAAGCCGATCGCCGGTTCGCTCGCCGATGCGATCGCGATCTTCGAGTTGGCGAAGAAGCACAAGGTGCAGGTGTGGTCATCATCGAGCCTGCGCTACGCCGAGGGGGCGCAGGCGATCCGCAATGGAAAGGTCGGCGATGTGCTCGGCTGCGACGCGTGGAGCCCGTGCTCCCTGGAAGCCACACACCCCGACCTCTTCTGGTACGGCATCCACGGTGTCGAGACGCTCTTCACCTGCATGGGCCCCGGCTGTGAAACCGTCGTGCGCATCAGCACGAAAGATACCGACCTCGTCGTGGGCACCTGGACACCCGCCAAGGACGGCACGGCCCGCGTCGGCACCTTCCGCGGCATCCGCCACAAGGGAGCGAGCTACGGCGGCACCGCCTTCGGCAGCAAGGGCGTCGCCGTCGTCGGCCCCTTCGGCGGGTACCGTCCGCTCATCGTCGAGATCGTCAAGTTCTTCAAGACCGGCAAGCCGCCGGTGAGCGCGGAGGAGACGATCGACATTTACGCGTTCATGGAGGCCGCCGACGAGAGCAAGCGGCAAGGCGGCGCGGCGGTGAAGGTGAGCGACGTGATGAAGAAGGCGAGCGCGGAGGCGGTGAAGAAGATCGAAGGGAATTAGCCGCGAAAGATGCAAAGCGCAAAGCCATGGTTCCGTCCGATCCGCGACGCGTGAGCGAGCGGATGCCTCGGATTTCACACGGGATTAGCTTCCGCTCGCTTACCGCTTGGCGGCGCGGAAGGATCGCGGTAAGCGAGCGGATGCCGGGGCGTCCCATGATGTCTGCACCACCCGCACGCTGTAGCGGCTCGGAAAGAAAAGGTGTCGACACGACTTACTGGGTCGTCGATGCGGCGATGGCGTTCAGCACTTCGCCGTGCAGATGCCCGTTGCTGGCGACGATGCCGCGGTTTGCTTTGAGCGTCCGGCCGTGCGCGAAGTCGAGCGGCTTGCCGTCGATGTCGGTCACCTTCCCGCCCGCCTCCTCCACGACGATCATGCCGGCCGCGTGGTCCCAGATTTTTTCCTCGTAGCCCGAGCGCGTGGGTATCCGCAGATAGATCGACGCCTCGCCGTGGGCCACCGCCGCATACTTCACCTGGCTGTCCATGTGCAGAGGGCGGCGCGTGATGCCCAGCGCCTCGCCAATCTTCGTCGCCAGCGTCCGATCAGAGTGGCCCGACTCGACGGATTCGCAAAAGCGTGCATGCGCCGCGAGGCGCAGGTCGTCGACACTGACAGGCACCCACGCCTCATCGGTGCGGCCGGGCACGTGAGCGGTCGTCGCCGTGGCCACGTTGCCGTGCGCCCCGTGGCCGCGGACCGCGCGGAATATCGCGCCTTTCCCGCCGGCGAAATCGATGTTCGGGCAACCGAGCACGCCGAGCACCACCCGATGGTCGACGATCAGGGCGAGGGCGACGGCGTATTGCCCGCCCCGCAGAAACCCTTTCGTGCCATCGATGGGATCGAGCGTCCAGTATCGTTTCGCAGACCCGTCGCCGCCGCCGTGATCGATGGCGGCGAGCACATCCGCTTCACTCACATGCCCGCCGAGCACCGACCGCGCCGCCTGCACGACAGCCTCGCGCACCGGCCGCTGGTCGCCCTGCCGCAGCTCCCCCGCCGCTTCCTCGCCGACGACCATGTCTTGCGGAAACGCCTGCGCCAAAGCCGAGCAGATGATCGCCTGGGCCGCGAAGTCCGCGACGGTGACCGGGCTTTTGTCTCTTTTCGTCAGCGTGTCGGCGGTGACGAGCGATTGCTGGACCGACTGGCAGACGGTCATCGCTTGCCGCACCGCTTCGATGGCGACGGTGAGTTCGTGGGTGAAAGGTTCGTTCATGGTTCTTGGGGAGTGGGGAGCGCGAAGCCGCGAGCGGCTTAGTAGTCGCCACCGCCGCCGCCGCTGCGGGCGCGGGCCAGGTTCTGAAAGCGCGTCGTCGCGCCGTCGAACTTCAACTCGCAGACGCCCGTCGGCCCGTTTCGCTGCTTGCAGATGATCACCTCGGCGACGCCCTTCTTCTCCGGGTTCTCTTCGCCCCAGCTCGGGTCGTTGACGTGGTAATACTCCTCGCGGTGCAGCATCATCACCACATCGGCGTCCTGCTCGATGGAGCCGGATTCGCGCAGGTCGCTCATGCGCGGGCGGTGACCTTCGCGACTCTCCGATGCGCGGTTGAGCTGGCTCAAGCAGATCACCGGCACGCTCAAGTCGCGGGCCATTGCCTTGATGCCGCGCGAGAGCTCGGAGACTTCCTGCTGCCGCGATTCACTGCCGGGGGCGCTCATGAGTTGGAGATAATCGATGACGATCATCTTGATGTGGTGCCGTGCCGCCATGCGCCGGGCCTTGGCTCGCAGTTGGAGCAGCGTCAGGCCGGGCGTGTCGTCGATGAAGATTGGCGCTTCGCTCAACTCCCCCACGGTCTGGTGCAACCGGGTCCAGTCGTCCGGCTGGAGCATGTTGCGGCGGAGGCGGTGCGAATCGACGCCCGAGCGCGACGAGAGCAGGCGCTGGGCGAGCTGCTGCCGGCTCATTTCCAGGCTGAACACGGCGACCGGCTGCTTGTCGGTGGCGGCGGCGTGCTCGGCGATGTTGATCGCGAAAGCCGTCTTGCCCATCGAGGGACGCGCGGCCACGATGATGAGCTCGCCGTTCTGCAGGCCGCTGGTCATCTCGTCGAGTTCGTAGAACCCGGTGGCGACGCCGGTGACATCGCGGCCTTCCTGGGCCTCGATGCGGGCGTAAGTTTCGTGCAGCAACTGCTCGAGGGTCTGCACGTCGGCCGTGCCGGGCCCGTCGGCGATCTTGAAGATCTCCTTCTCGGCCTCGTCGAGCAGGTGGGCCACCGGCTCCCGGCTGGTGTAGGCGCTGTAAAGGATGCGGCCGGTGGCGTCGATCAGCTTGCGCAGCACCGATTTCTCGCGGACCAGCTTGGCGTAATACGGGGCATTGGTCGGGTCGGGCACCGCCTCGCCGAGGCGGAGCAGGTACTCGACGCCGCCGATGTCGTCGAGCAGGTTGTGGTCCGCGAGCCGCTGCTTGATCTGCACGATGTCGATGTTCTCGTGATGGTCGTAGAGATGGACAAGGGCCTCGAAAATCGCGCTGTGCTTCTGCACGTAGAAATCGTCGGAAGCACGGATGATCTCGATGACATCGCCGATCACCCGGCTGTCGAGGATCATCGACCCGAGCAGGGCCGCCTCCGCTTCGAGGGCGTGCGGCGGGACCTTGTCGAACAGCTTGGCCAGCTCGCCGCGGTCGGGCTCGAAGGGTTGTCGGACACGCATCATGCTCATGCCGTCATTGTCGCAGATTGCGGCGCTTGAACCATTCGCATCGCGCGATCGTGGAGAAGCTGTCGGTGAGCGCGACGAAGGTGTGGAAAAACGAGAGGTGGAAGCTCAATGCCTGGCCAATATGAAGAAGCTTGCAATGAAGGTGCTCCGCGTGGATCATCTGCACTCCGCCACGGTCGGCGGCCATTGCGCGACCCATTCAATTCATGGGGGAATTGCCATGCTCAAATACGTCATCATTCTGTTTGCCGTCGTCATCGCCCCGCTTGCCGACACTTGCGCCAGCGACGGCAACGCGGATGTCGCCGGGGCGTTTCATCTCTCACTTGCGGATGCGGCGCTGGCCGATGTCGCCGCTCCCTCGACTGCTCCGTTCGCAAAGGGGAGCTGGACCTGGCAGGTGTACGGCTCGGCGACGTTCGGCTTCGACCACGGCGATATCTACCTTGCCCACGCCGGGGTGGGGTATTACATGCAGGACAATTTCTCGGTCAACCTCGAAGCCATTGGCGGCTACACCAACAACCACAGCGGCGAGCCCGACGCGGGCAGCACCTTTGGCCTCGACCTGCTGCTGCGCTGGCATTTCGTGAACGCGAACGGTTACTCGGTCTACATCGACGGCGGCGCCGGCATGATCTGGTTCAACGACAACTTCCCGTCCGCCGGAACCCACCAAAACTTCACCCCCCAGATCGGCATCGGCTTCACCGCCCGCCTCGCCGACCAACTTCGGCTGATGGCGGGTGTCCGATGGCACCACGTCTCCAACGCCGGCAAGTCGGGCGTCGACCGCAACCCGGGCCACGATGGCATCATGGTGTATGCGGGTCTGATGATGCCGTTCTGAGGGTGGCAGCAGCCTGAGAGTGGCAGTAGCAGTAGCAGTGGCCGTAGCAGCGAGGCCGCAAGGCGATCAACGCCCTCGTCTGAATCGCCAGCGTCGCCGCGCTTAAAACCGCCACTGCCGCTGCCGCTGCCACTTCTTCCGCTGCCACTGCCACTGCTACTGCCATCGCCACTGCTACTGCCACCGCTACTGCCACTGCCACTGCCACCGCCCCACCGCTTCCCGTTATCCTGTCCCGCATGCAGTACGACTTCCGTTCCATTGAAGAGCGCTGGCAGTCTCATTGGGCCGCACGCAGCACCTTTCGCGCCCTCAACCCCGGCGATGCCGGATTCGATCCCGCCAAGCCCAAGTATTACGTCCTCGACATGTTCCCCTACCCGTCGGGCGTCGGCCTGCACGTCGGGCACCCGCTGGGCTACATCGCCACCGACATCCTCGCCCGCTACAAGCGGATGAAGGGTTTTAACGTCCTGCACCCGATGGGTTACGACGCCTTTGGTTTACCTGCCGAACAGTTCGCCGTCGAGCACGGCGTCCACCCGCGCATCACCACCGAAAAAAACATCGCGAACATGACCCGGCAGCTTAAGCGCCTGGGTTTGAGCTACGACTGGGACCGCAGCCTCGCGACCACCGACGTCGGCTATTACAAGTGGACGCAGTGGATTTTCCTCCAGCTCTACAACGCGTGGTTCGACCCGAGCGAGAAGAAGGCGAAGCCGATCGAGACGCTGATCGCCGCGCTGAACGAAGAGGATTATTTCGTCGGCCCCGATGGTGAGTTGGTGACCGCGGGGACGTCTGAAGATATTGCGTCGCTGGCGGGTTTGCCCGCCGGGGTTCGCAAGTGGCAGGATTTGGAGCCGGACCAGCAGCGGCGATTGCTCGATGAATACCGCTTGGCTTATCTCGCGGAGGTGCCGGTGAACTGGTGCCCCGCGCTGGGCACGGTGCTGGCGAATGAAGAGGTGACCAACGAGGGCCGCAGCGAGCGCGGGAATCACCCCGTGTTCAAGCGCCCGCTGAAGCAGTGGATGCTGCGCATCACGGCGTTCGCCGAGCGGCTGGGCGACGACCTGGCGCTGATCGACTGGCCCGAGCCGATCAAATTGATGCAGCGCAACTGGATCGGGCGCAGCGAGGGGACGCATGTCGACTTCGCGGTTGATGGGAGCACCGACGCCATCCGCGTGTTCACCACGCGCCCCGACACGCTCTTCGGGGCGACCTACATGGTGCTCGCGCCGGAGCACCCGCTGGTCGATTCGATCACCACGACGGATCAGCTCGAAGCCGTGGACCGCTACCGCGCCGCCGCCGGCTCGCGCAGCGATGTGGATCGCACCGCCGACACGAAGACGAAGACCGGCGTCTTCACCGGGGCCTACGCGATCAACCCCGTCAACGAGCAGCGCATCCCCATCTGGATCGCAGACTACGTCCTTACCGGCTACGGCACCGGCGCGATCATGGCGGTGCCCGGCCACGACCAGCGCGACCACGACTTCGCGACGACGTTCAACCTGCCGATCGTTCAGGTGATCACCGCCCCCGCCGGCTTCGACGTGCAGGCCAAGGCGTGGGAAGGCGACGGCGTGGCGATGAACAGCGCGAACGCCGAAATGTCGCTCAACGGCTACGGCGTCGATGACGCGAAAAAGCTCATCACCGCGTGGCTCCAGGACAAAGAGCTCGGCAGCCCGCAGGTGCAGTACAAGCTGCGCGACTGGCTCTTCTCCCGGCAGCGCTATTGGGGCGAGCCGTTCCCGATCCTGCACGGGCCCGATGGCGAGATCGTCGCGCTCGACGAGTCGGAGCTGCCTGTCGAGCTGCCGCCGATGGAGCACTTCCAGCCCTCGGCCAGCGACGACCCCAACGCCGCGGTGCAGACGCCGCTGTCGCGCGCTCCCGACTCCTGGAAGTTCGTCGAGCGCAACGGCAAACGCTACGTGCGCGAGCTGAACACGATGCCGCAGTGGGCCGGGTCGTGCTGGTATTACCTGCGCTTCACCGATCCAAAAAACAACGAGCGGTTCGTCGGCGAAGGCGCCGAGAAATACTGGATGGTCAGCGCCAAGAAGAGCGGCGAGCCGCACTCCGGCGGCATCGACATGTACGTCGGCGGCGCGGAGCACGCCGTGCTGCACCTGCTCTACTCGCGCTTCTGGCACAAGGTGCTCTTCGACCTCGGCCACGTGTCAACGCCCGAGCCGTTCGGCCGGTTGTTCAATCAGGGATATATCCAGGCTTACTGCTATCGCGATGCGCGCGGGCTTGCCGTGCCCGCATCGGACGTCATCGACCAGGACGGCCGGCCGGCGATGGAGGTGCAGGACCAGCCGAACCGCAACTTCACCTATCAGGGCGAGCCCGTCACGCAAGAATACGGAAAGATGGGCAAAGGCTTGAAGAACGCGATCGCGCCGGATGAGGTCTGCGAGCAGTACGGGTGCGACACGATGCGGCTGTACGAGATGTACCTGGGCCCGCTCGACCAGTCGAAGGCTTGGAACACGCGCGACATCGTCGGCGTCCACCGCTTCCTCCAACGCGTGTGGCGCAACTTCGTCAACACGGAGACGGACAAGCAGACCGGCTTAGAGACGCACACCTGGCTTGTAACCGACGAACCGGCCGATGAAGCGCTGCGCCGTCAGTTGCACAAGACGATCAAGCGCGTCACCGACGACATGGAACGCATGAGCTTCAACACGGCGATCGCCGCACTGATCGAGCTCAACAACGAGCTGGTCGGCCGCAAGTCGCTGCCACGCGAGGTGGCTTTGGCGATGGTGCTGCTCCTGAGCCCGCTGGCGCCGCATCTGGCGGAAGAACTCTGGCAGCGGCTCCACTCCCCTCCCTCGGAGGGAGGGGTTGGGGGAGGGTCGAACTCAACGACGTCCATGGCCTACGCGCCCTGGCCGACCTACGACCCCGCCCTGCTCGTCGAATCCACCGTCGAGTACGCGCTGCAAGTGAATGGCAAGGTGCGCGGCCGCGCGGTCTTCCCCGCCGACGCGGACGAAAAGGCGATCGAGGCGGCGGCCGTGAAAAACGAGGTCGTGGCGTCGCAGATCGCGGGTAAGACGGTCAAGAAGGTGATCGTCGTGAAGAACAAGCTGGTGAACATTGTGGTGGCTTGAAGGAACACAGGGGCATTCCCGGTATAATTCGCCATGATGATCCGCCTCCTTGGTGTTTCCGTGCTCGCCGCCGCATGCCTCACCGGCTGTTACGAGCGCGTCATCAGCGAAAAGCCGTTTCCCGGCATGGCGGCGCGGCGGGTCGACGGCCCCACCGCGCCGGATTACCGCGAGGCACAAGCCAATTTCCAACGACAGGTCGAGTCCCGCAACCAGAAACCGTTCAACCCACTGGGCGCCATCGGCGAAGGCATCGGCGGCGCGGTCGGCGGCGTGGCGAAGGGCATCGGGAGTGTGTTTGGCGGCGACAGCGCGGACCCCGCCAAGCCCGCCGTTAACCCCGCCCGGCCCGTCACCAGCGCGGGCGATGTTTCCAAGCCTGCACCAGCGAAAACGGCCAGCGATTCGCCGCCACCCGCCAACGGCGGCTCCCCCTTCGATGCCGCGCCTTGAGGGATCAAAAGATTGATGCCACTGGCAGTCCGCTGCCAGTGCTAGGAGCCGCCGTCCCTTGTGGGCTGAAAGACACTGGCAGCGGACTGCCAGTGGCATTAGTTGCCGGTGTCATCAACCCGCCTTCGGTCGAACATGTCCTCCATCATCACCGCCATCCACGACGGCGCGGTCCCCATCCTCCCGCTCGATGTCCCGACCGGCTGCGGCGCCGAGTGCATCTTCGCCGGCCGGACGCGCGGCGAGAATCACCCGCAACATGGCGCGCTGCTCCAGCTTGAGTACGAGATGTACGAACCGATGGCGGCGAAGCTCCTGCGCGACATGGCGGACGACGCGGCCGCACGCTGGGACTGCGGCGTGATCCGGCTGGTCCACGCCAAGGGTCCGGTGCCGCTGGGCGAGGCGAGCGTGGTGATCCAGGTGGTGACGCCGCACCGGGCCGCGTCGTTCGAGGCGTGCCGGCACCTGATCGAGCGGCTCAAGCATGAGTTGCCGGTGTGGAAGCACGAAGTGTGGGAGCGCGGACGGACGTTTGTCGAAGGGTGGAACGTGAACACGGCGATGTGAAACGGCGGGTACCACGGGTCGGCTTGGCGACCCGTGTGCTATGGAAGGTCGACCAGACACGGGTCGCCGAGCCGACCCGTGGCACCGGGCACCAGCGCCACCCTGCCGGGAGGGTGCTCTCGCCGAAGCACGACCTCAAAGCATTGCCCACACCCTTCCATCAATCACGCGCGATTCGTACACCTTCACGCGGTACGCCTCGGCGTCCGGGCACTCGCCGGTGTTCACGTTGAACGGCCAGGCGTGCCACGGACAGATCACGCAGTCATCGATGATCGTCCCGGCCGACAGGCTGCCGCCGGCGTGCGGGCAGTGGTCGTCCATGACGCGGAACGTTTCACCGCCCAGCGCGGCGAAGCGCATCACGGCCAGCGCCCGGTGGCCGTGCTCCACATATTTCCCGCCCCCGGCAGGGACGTCCGTCACGGCGCAGAGGTCGATCCAGTTGTCAGCGGCGCTTTCGCTCATCATCACGCCTTGAACGCCTCTCGCAGCACCGCGAGACTCTTGGGCACCGCGGTGCGCGGGTCTTCCTTGCCTTCAAACTCCAGTGAAATGTAGCCGCGGTAGTTCACCTTGCGGAGGATGGCGGCGACCTTGGTGTAATCGAGGTCGAGGGAATACCAGACGCCGCCGCCGTAGTAAGTCTTCGCCTGCACGAACACGGCCTTCGGTGCGATCTGCTCCAACTTGGCGTACGGGTCCTCGAGAAAGTTGCCCGTGTCCATCGTCACTTGAAGCCACGGCGACTTCACCGCGTCGACGATTTTGTTCACGCCCTCCGGTGTCCGGCCGAGGCCCCAGTGATTTTCCAGGCCCAGCACGACGCCGCACTTCTCCGCCGTCGGCAGGCACTTCTCCAAGCTCTCGATCACCCACGGAAAACCATCCTCTTCCTTGTATCCCTCCAGCGGCGGCTCGATGCCGCGGTCGGCCATGAGCTGGTCGAAGCTCTTGGTGGTGCCCCACCGGCCGGTGTTCACGCGGATCGTCGGGATGCCGAGCTTGTACGCCAGCTCGATCGAGGCGATCGTCTTTTCGATCTCTGCCTGCCGCTTCTTCGCGTCGGGGCTTACGAAACCTTGATGCGTGGACATGCCGCAGAGGCTCATGCCGTTGATGAGCGCTCGCCGCTTGAGCTCGCGGAGGTAGGCATCCTCCTTGGTGTGCATCTGCACCTCGAGAACCTCAACGGCATCGAAGCCCATCTCGGCGGCGAGGTCGATGCACTTGTCGATCTCCAGCTTGGCGCCCTCGCGGAAGCGCCAGAAGGAATAGGTCGAGACGGCGATCGGGTTGCCGCGCCAGGCGCTCGCGGGTTTGCGGGCGATCAAACCCGGAGCCTCTTCGGCGGCGGCGTGCGGAGCGAGCGCGGCGCCGGCGGCGAGGCCGAGGGCGGAACCGATGAACGTGCGGCGATCGGTGGGCATGGTGGAGTTCCGTGCGGGAGACGTGATGATACCGGCTCACTTTGAACCCACCCACGGGAGTGGGTGGGCTTTGCGGCAGTGAGTGGGCTTTGCGGGTGCAGGATGCAGTGAGCCCCGCGGTCAGGTGATCTTGATCGACTTCGGGTCATACTCGATCTTCGGGTAGCGCATGTTCAGCGAGGTCAGCGTCTCGACCAGCACGCGGGCGATCAGCAGGTTGCGGAACCACTTCTTTTCGGCGGGGACGATGTACCACGGGGCGTGCGCCGTCGAGCACTTCTGGAGAGCGTCCTCGTACGCCTCCTGGTAATCGTCCCAGAGCTTCCGCTCTTCGAGATCGCCCGGGCTGAACTTCCACTGCTTGTGCGGCTCGGCGAGGCGCTCCTCGAACTGTTCCTTCTGATACTCCTTGCTGGCGTGCAGGAAGAACTTGACCACGATGACGCCCTCGTCGGAGAGCAGCTGCTCGAAGGCGTTGATGTGGTCGTACCTTTTCTTCCAGCGGGCTTTCTCGACGAGGCTCCGGACGCGGACGATGAGCACATCTTCGTAGTGCGAGCGGTTGAAGATGTACAGGTGGCCAAGGGGCGGCGTGTGGGCGTGGATGCGCCAGAGGAAGTCGTGCTCGCGCTCGTGCTCGGTCGGGGCCTTGAAGCTGAAGACGTGACAGCCCTGCGGGTTGATCGGGCCGAAGACGCTGCGGATGGTCGAGTCCTTGCCGGCCGCGTCCATCGCCTGGAGCACGACGAGCATCGCGTGCCGGCCCTGGGCGTACATGAGCTCCTGAAGGTCGGCGAGGCGCTCGAGGAGTCCCTCGAACTCGGCGAGGGACTGGTCCTTGTCGAGTCCTGCGGTTTCGTCGGTGTTGATCTCTGCGAGCCGGACGCGGGCGCCGGGCTTGACGCGAAACTTGGCGGGGTTGAGGGGCATGAGGACATGATATGAGACAGGCTGCCGCTCTGTAGGAATGATGGCAAGGCGGGTGGCCCTGACAAGCCTTGCTCGGAGGGTTTGTCAGTGAGCGGTGCGTGGCGATCCCACTGACAAGCTCCGCGGACTGCGCCCGGTGCCACGGGTCGGCTTGGCGACCCGTGCAGTACACACGGAACACGGGTCACAAAGCCGACCCGTGGCACCGAATGCATTGTTCAATCAATCGCGCTTGAGGAGCTGCTCGCGCTGGAGCATCACCTTCAGCGTCTGCACCACTAATTCAATGCTTGTCTGATCCAGCCGGTTGTAGAACGGCAGCGCGATGGTCCGGCTGCTGACGGCCTCGGCGATGGGGAACTCGCCCTTCTTGTGGCCGAACTGCTCACGGTAAAAGGGCTGAAGGTGGATGCACGGGAAATAGTTGGCGGCGCCGACCTCGTGGCGGTGCAGGCCCTGGATCACACGGTCGCGCTCGGTGGCGCCGTAGCGGTCGCTGAGGCGGACGACGAAGACGAACCAGCTCATGGTCTTGAACGCGTTGGGGTCGTTGTCGGGCGGGTTCGGAAGGATCAGGTCTTCCCAATCCATCAGCCGGCCGATGTATTCCTCGGCGACCTCGCGGCGGCGCACGAGCATCTCGTCGAGCCGTTCCATCTGGGCGATGCCCAGCGCCGCGGCGATCTCGCTCAGCCGGCAGTTGTAGCCCAGGCGCTCGTGCTGGAGCCACGACCCGGCCCGGTTGATGGCGACCTCGGTGGCCGTGGCGCCGGTGGAATCGGCGGCGGTGGTGAGCACGCTGCGGCCCTGATTGCGCAGCGACCGGCACGCCTCGGCGAGGCGGTCGTCATCGGTGACGATGCAGCCGCCTTCGCCGGTGGTGATCTGCTTGTTGGGATAGAAGCCGAAGATGCCGACGCGACCGAAGGAGCCCAAGGCCCGGCCCTTGTAGGAGCCGCCGAGGCCTTCGCAGGAGTCCTCGATGAGCGGGATCTCGTGCTTGCGGGCGATCTGCTCGTAGCGCTCCATGTGCATCGGGTTGCCGAAGACATCGACCGCGAGGATGGCTTTGGTGCGCGGGGTGATGGCGGCCTCGACCTTGTCGGGGTCCATGTTGAGGCTCTGCGGATCGATGTCGACGAAGACGGGCTTGGCCCCGACGTAAAGGATGCAGTTGGCGGAGGCGATGAAGGAGAACGGCGTGGTGACGACCTCGTCGCCGGGGCCGATGCCCAGGGCGATCATGATCAGGTGCAGGCCGCTGGTGCCGGAGGAGACGGCGATGCCGTGCCGCCGCCCGGCGCGGTCGGCGATCATCTCCTCGAAGCGCGACTGGCGGGCCCCGATCGAAAGCCGTCCGCTGCGGAGCACCTCCACGACGGCGCGGATTTCAAGGTCGGTAATGTCGGGTTGGCTTAAGGGGATGACGCTCATGAGAGAGAAGGAGTTAGAGAAGTTAAAGGGAGTTAGAGAAGTTAGAGGAAGTTAAGGGAAGTTAAAGAATACAAAAGCAGCGAAACCCGATTTCTTGAGTCTGAAGTGGACAGCTTGAAGGCACTCCACGTCGCCTCAACACGCTTTCCATCGTCCATTCGCCTCCACTTGCTCTTTTCTTCCTTGCTCGATCCGGTCTCCTGACTTCCTCTATCTCCTGACTTCTTCTAGTGGAGCGTTCCGCTTGATGTTGCGGGTGGCCCGCGCGGAGCGTCGCAGAGCCTTTGCTCCGCGGCTAAACGTTCACCTGCAAGAACATGTGGAACGGTCCACTCGTTTCCTCTAACTTCCCTTAACTTCTCTAACTTCCTTTAACTCCTCCTTCCGCTCACTGCTTCAGCACCGTCGCGAGCGCCGCATCCGCCTGCTTGGTCTGCTTGAGGTATGCCCAGGCCGCCTGGAGACGCAAGGCGTCAGGGAGCGAGCCGCCGCCGCGGATGAGGAGCCCGAGGTCCTTGAGCTGCGCCGCGCCGAGCGGTACGCCGTGCTTTGCCTGGAGCAGCAGTTTCAACCCGTTGGAATTAGCCTCGTCATAGGCGCGTGTCAGACCGTCCACCACCATCTGCGGCTCGCCCTTGGTCACGCGGATCAGGCCGATGAGAATGCCCTGAATCAATTCCTTTTCGGTATCGGGGTTGTTCAGAAGAGGCCGGAGCACTTCGGCGGCGACCTTGGCGTCCTTCTCGAACAGGGCCTGGGACGCGACCATCGCCTCATCGAGACGCTGGGCCTTATTGCGGTCGTTACCTTTGAACGCATGAATCAGCGCGGAATAGATCCCGCGGGCATCGTCGGGCGTGGCGTGGAACGTGGCGTACCCCAACGCCCAGGCATTGGAGACGCCGTGGTGGAACGCGATGAGCTTGCCGACTTCGACCCCCACCGGCTTCTGCGACGCCGCCAGCTTGCCGCAAAGACCCATCTGTTTCATGAGCGGGTCTTCGTTGGCGATGATCGGGTCAAACATGGCGGCGTCGACGTAGGGCGCCAGGTTGAGCAAGGAGAGCGCCAGCCGCATCTTGTCCGCGACGTCCGCCGATGAGTTGTACTGCTGCGACCAGACCTGCATCGACGGCTTGTGTCCAAACCGCATCGCGGTGCGCAGCGCCAGGAGGCCGAGTTTTTCGCCGACGCCCGGCTGGGTGCTGAGCTTGGCCGCCCAGTCGGCCACCTTGTCGAGCTTGAAGCGGAACGCGGTCTGCAGCACCAGCACCTGAACATCGTCGCGCCCCGGCGACGTCGACTTGTCGAGGGCATCGAGCAGCGGCGGGCCGGCGGGATCGCCGAGCTGCGTGAGCAGCAAACCGATCATGCTCTGCCGGGTGAGGTTTTTCGCGTCGACGCCTTGCTTCAATAGATTCGCGTCCTTGAACTCGTTCTTCGACAGCAGGTGCGTCGCGATGACCACCTTGGCGTCCATGTCGAGCGCGGGCCAGGCCATCACTTGCTTGGCGGCGGCGACGTCGAGGAGCTCGCTGTCGAGGGCGGCGCCGACCAACTCCGATTGCATGGTGGCGTCTTTCACCTCGGCGAGCAACGTCAGGTCGACCTGGTGCTTGGGGTCGCATTCGGCGAGGCCGAGAATGCCGTGAATCCGCATCGTCCGGTTCTCCGACAGCATCAATTCCTTATAAAGCGGCTTGAGGGCCGGGTCCTGGAGCTGCCGCAGCGAACGCAGCAGCAGCGAGAACTGGCCGCGGCGATCGGCGGTGACGCTCGACTTCAGCAGGAAGGTGGCGGAAGTAACGACTGCCTCATCCTGCGCTTGGGCGGTCCGCCCGGCGACGGGCATCAACAAAGCAGCGCAGAGGGCGAAACTGAAGAAGGAGCGGCCCGGCGTGGCGAAGGTGGAGGTCATGCGGACAGTTTACGTCGCGGCGCGGGGGATGGAAAACCATTGCGGTTGGGAACGCAGGGCAATCGCATGTAACCGCTCAACGGCGCCACGGGTCGGCTTTGCGACCGTTTCTTTTCACACGGGTCGCCGGGCCGACCTGTGGCGCCGGGACGTTGACCGCCGTGCGATGAACGACGAACATGTCCCGCCCATGCCATACGAGCGTGAGAACATCCAGAGGCTGACCGCCTACACCCCCGGTGAGCAGCCGGCCGGTGCCGAGCAGATCATCAAGCTCAACACCAACGAGAACCCCTACCCGCCCATCGAGCCGGTGATGCAGGCCATCCGCACGCTGCCGGCCGAGGCGCTGCGGCGGTATCCCTCCCCGGCGGCGAAGGTTTTTCGCGAGACGGCGGCGAAGGTCCACGGCTTGTCGCCGGAGCAGGTGATCGCGACCAACGGCGGCGATGAATTGCTTCGGCTGGCGATCAGCGTGTTCTGCGAGTCGTCTTGCTCCCCTCCCTCCCAGGGAGGGGCGGGGGGAGGGTCGAAAGCAACTGATGCGGAGATCGTTCATGCCACTGGCAGTCCGCTGCCAGTGCCTTCATCGTCGAGTCAACCGGGAGCCGCAGGCACTGGCAGCGGACTGCCAGTGGCATCGATCCAGGCGCCGTCGCGCCGCGGCATCGGCGTGGTAGAGCCGAGCTACTCGCTTTACCCCGTGCTGGCCGCCACTCACGCAACGCCGGTCACGCGCGTGCCGCTTTCACTCACCTACGAATTGCCGAGCGACCTCGGGCAGAAAATGCTCGCGGCCGGTGTGGGCATCGTGATGCTCGTGAACCCACAAGCGCCCTCTGGCACGCTGACGCCGCTGCCGCGCCTGGAGAAACTGGCCCGCGCCCTGATGGGGCACGCGGTGCTGCTCATCGACGAGGCCTACGTCGACTTCGCCGAGCGCGATGCCCTGCCGCTGCTCAAGAAGGAGAGCGGGCTCGACAACGTGCTGCTGCTGCGCACGATGAGCAAGGGATACTCGCTCGCCGGCCTGCGCTTCGGCTACGGCCTGGGCCACGCCAACCTGATCGCCGCGATGGACAAGGCCCGCGACAGCTACAACACCGATGCCCTCTCGCAGGCCGCCGCCACCGCCGCCCTGGCCAACCGCCAACTCGCGGCCGAGTCGTGGAAGAAAGTGATCGCCGAGCGGCAGCGCATGACCGAGGCGCTGCGCGAGCGCGGCTGGTTCGTGCCTGACAGCCAGACGAACTTCCTCCTCGCCACGCCGCCGACTGCCACTCGCACCGGGTTATCGGGCGGTAAAGAGGTGCCAGCGGCGAAGGCGATCTACGAATCCCTCAAGGCCCGCAACATCCTGGTGCGATACTTTGATCATGAAGGCCTGCGTGACAAACTCCGCATGACGATCGGGACGCCGGAGGAAAATGATGCGGTACTGAGGGCGCTGAATGCACCGACGACCTGAAAGAGCGCGTCCAGAATGTTCAAGTCCGCGCACGCCAAAGTGGCCAAGTTTCGGCGGAACCGCAGTCGTCAGACCGATGACGACTTCCTTCGCGAGGTGGGTGTGCCGAGTGAGGCTCCTGCGTCGCGCATCGCCCTGGCGGTGCGGCGAGCTGTTGCGACCGCTGGCCTCGTCGATCCGCTTTACATCCGCGCCGACGACCGAGCCGATCATGAGTTGGCGGTCCTGCCGCTGTGGGACAGCATGGATTGGGTCGAGCTTGTCATGAACATCGAAGATGAATTGGGCATCGAGATTTCGGATGAAGAGGCGATGTCGATCCGCGTGCACAACTTTTCACTTCGCAGTTGTATCGATGACATCACCGCCATCTTGCAACGGACCGACAAATCCATCGCCCGTTCATCATGATCTGAGGACTTAATGCCCCGAACCGCCTCCATCACCCGCAAGACCAACGAGACCCAGATCACACTCGAACTCAATCTGGACGGCGGTCGCTACGACCACAAGACCGGCGTCGGCTTCTTCGACCACATGCTCGACCACATCGCCAGGCACGGCCGCCTCGGCATGAAGGTCACCGCCAAGGGCGACGTGCACATCGACGACCACCACACCGTCGAGGACGTCGGCATCGTTCTCGGCCAGGCGATCGACAGCGCCCTGGGCGACAAGAAAGGCATCGAACGCTACGGCTTCGCCTCCGTCCCCATGGACGAAGCGCTGGCTCGCGTCAGCGTCGATCTCTCCGGGCGGGCCGCCCTCGTCTTCGCCGCCGACTTCGACGTGAAGCCCGCGAAGATCGGCACCTTCGACACGCAACTCGTCCGCGAGTTCCTCACCGCCGTCGTCAACAACGGCAAGTTCAACTGCCACGTCGAAGTTGTGCACGGCAGCAACCATCACCACATCGTCGAGGCGATCTTCAAGGCGCTCGGCCGGGCTCTGCGGCAGGCGGTTAGCGTCACCGGCACCGATGTCCCCAGCACCAAGGGCACGCTGTAAGATTGGCGACCTTGCCCGCCGCCGCCCCAACCCGCACCGATGCCGAGCTTCTCGAGGCCAACCGCCGGTTCTACGACGGCCTGTGGAGCGGCGCGCGACTGGTCGAGCCGCACCGCTTCAACACCTGGCCGCTGGTTTCATCGCTCATTGCAAGCCATCCGCGCCGGCTTGAGGTTGCGCCCGGCCTGCGGCCGCGCCTGCCGATCGAGGGGACGCACATGGTCGACATCAGCGCCCCCGCCGTCGGTGCGCTGCGCAAGCGCGGCGCCGACGCCATGATCGGCGCGATCACCGCCCTGCCCTTCGCCGACGCCGCGTTCGACCTCGTCTGTGCGCTTGATATCGTCGAACACGTCGATGACGACGGCCGGGCGATGTCGGAGCTCTCGCGCGTCTGTGCGCCGGGCGGCACGCTGCTGCTGTCGACGCCGCTGCATCCCTCGAAGTGGATCGCGTTCGACGAGTTCGTCGGCCACCGCCGGCGCTACGAGCCGCTGCAGTTGCTGGCCATGCTCGACGAGCACGGCTTCGGCGTCACGCGGAGCGCGGTGTACGGCATGCAGCCGAAATCGTCGCGCCTGCTCGACCTGGGCATGTGGTGGCTGCGCAAAAAGCCGAGGTTTGCGATGTGGTGGTACAACCGTGTGTTCATGCCGCTGGCGGTGCGGTTCGAGAAGAAGCTGAAGCTAGTGGACGGGATGATGGAGATGAGCGCGGTCGATGAGGTGTTTCTGTTGTGCCGTAAGGGTTCGCTTTGAACCGTCATGAGAACGGCGCGGCGATCAGCGGCCAACGCGCCGCGTCCTCTTTACGATTGATGTTGGCGAAGCAGCGCACGCCGGTCACGCCGCCGATGGGCGCGCAGACGACGCCGCGCCAATCCGCCAGTTGGTGCGGCCCGCGCACGCCGCTGAGCAGCGCCCGCCGGATCAGCTTCACTCCCCTACCCGCCCGCCAGATCGAAGGCAGCGGCTCCACCTGACCCGCGTGATCGCCGCCGCACCAGCGCGACATCGCCGCGACCGCCCCGTGGCGACGAAGCAGCCGAAGCATTGATGCGAGATGAGCCGGATCGACCAGCGGCATATCGGCCGCCGCGAATATCACCATCGTTCGCGCCGGCGCCGCCAGCAGCACCTGCGCCATGGCGGGCAGCGGACCACGGTAACCCGCGCGGTCGACGATGATGCGATCAAAACCCCCAGCCCCCGGCGGCAATTCTGCACCGGGCGCGACGCTCAACCAGCGCTCGCCGCCTAGCCGACCCAGTCGTTCCGCCAGCCACGTGATGATCGGCCGGCCGCCGACGCGCAGCCGCAGCTTCGAGGAGCCGAACCGGCTGCTGCGGCCGCCGGCGAGGACGCAGAGAATCGGACTCGGGGTTCGGCGTTCGGGGTTCGGCGTTCGGGATTGGAATCGGAAGGGCAGCATGTTTCACGCAAGTGCACCGCACGGGTGCGGCGACGAGCATTAATGATGGGTGGCACTGACAAGCGGAGTCTTCGTTGCTTGTCAGTGACGGTACACAAGTGACGTTCGCCACTGACAAGCCCAAAGCGGCCTTGTCAGTGCCACCCAACGCGCGACGCATCCCGAACGCCAAACCCCGAATCTCACTCCGGCTCAGATCTCCGCGACAATGGCCTTCACCAGTTCCGCCGCATCCTGCTTGTCGATCTGCCCCGCATTCCAGCGGTAGCCCAAGCCATCGCCTTCTTTGCGCGGGATGATGTGGAAGTGAACGTGCGGCACCACCTGCCCGGCGATCGACCCGTTGTTCTGAAGCACGTTCCATCCGGCTGCGCCGAGCACTTTCGCCACGGCCGCCCCGACCTTCCGCACCGCCCGGCCACAGTCGCCGGCGACTTCCTCCGTGAGCTGATCGAGTGTCACCGCGTGTCCCTTGGGGATCACCAGGGCGTGGCCGCGCGACAACGGGCCGATGTCGAGGAACGACAGCACCGTCGGCGACTCCCACAGCTTGAAGCACGGAATCGCACCGGCGATGATCTTGCAGAAGATGCAATTGGGGTCGGTGGGCGCAGGCATCAGAAGGCTCCGGGAAAAAAGCCATGTTTTGCAATACGTGCGGTTACTGTTTGCAAGGCCTTTGCGGGTTGCGTTGCCCCGAATGTGGGCACGCGTTCGATCCGGCGAATCCGCAAAGCTATCGGCTAGAGGCCTGATCTTTCCCCACATCTCCAGTTTCCTGCCTTGGCGAGCCGATCTGATGGTCGGACTCTTCACGCAAGGAGCACGGCCATGGACGGAACCTCGGCCCACGCGTTCGCGCAGCGCCATTTTGGGG
>Ga0163150_10000157_pt1 | contig 123224 bp, 111 predicted proteins | sample OliLakLV19P2IB_FD_148628 | JGI IMG/M metagenome (GOLD analysis project Ga0163150, IMG submission 148628) | Freshwater microbial mat bacterial communities from Lake Vanda, McMurdo Dry Valleys, Antarctica - Oligotrophic Lake LV.19.P2.IB | ecosystem: Environmental > Aquatic > Freshwater > Lake >...
CACCACCGCCACCAAATTCCCTTGCGCATCAAACACGCCGCCCCCGGAATCCCCCGACCGCACCGCATCGCCAATCAGCACACTCATCTGCCCAGCATCATTCGCTTCACCCACCACCGGTCCCTCGGCACAGCGGTACTCGCCACTCGGCCCAAACCCACATGCCCGCACGCGCTGCGACTGTTGCAACTCAAATGCCACCGCCGCGCTTTCCGCCGTCGGATTCGCAATCGCGAGCGCCGCCAAATCAGCTTCTCGATCAATCGCCACCAACTTTGCCCCATGCGATTTCCCACCAGGAAACTCCACGACCACCGTGCCCACCCCATCGCTAAACAAGTGCGCGCAAGTCAGTACCAATCCCTCACGACCATCGTCGCTCTTATCCACCAACGTGCCGCTACCCACATTGCTGCACGTTGCAAGTTGATTATGAATTCGACACACGGCGTCCCGTGGCTCGGCAACCACCGTCCTTGTCAAACTCAGAGCAACAATTACACAAACCATTCTTCCGAAGCAAAGCCCGGGGCTGGCACTCCCCGGGTCAACTCGGCACCAACTGAACGTGGCCATCTCAAACCCCCGCCAAAGTGAAGCGATAACGATAAAACGCACTCCGCGCAAGATCGGCCGGCTCCGTGATCCGATCCGCCAAGTGCGGCACGGGATCAACCCCGCCCCCCACACGGTCGGCCATCGCACAGGCTTGCGAACAAAACGGCGGACGCGTCGCCACATGCGCATCTTCCGTCTCCGGTCGCACGAACAACCGACAGAACGGCAAATGCAACAGCGCCGCCCCGAACAACCCGCCATAGCCATAATCACACCCCGCCAGCGCGAGCATGATCCGATTCGCGCCGTGGCGGTCATACTCGGGCCAGCGGTTGTCGGGATTCGTGGCGAACACGTCAATCAAACCGGGAAACTTTCGGACCTGACTTTCGAGCGTCACCGCGCGACCCCCCTTCAGCTCGCGCACCTCGCAGCAAAACAACATGTCGCCCCACCAAACGGCCCGTGCCGCATGGGTGTATGGGCTCCGTCCCGCCGAACCAATGAGCCGCGAAAGTAAGCTGCGGCCACGAAACAACAGCAAATCGCCGTTCCCAATCTGCGCCGCGCATTCCGACAATCGCACACACTTTTTCTGGTACTCGTCCACGCTGGCCTCCCCTCCGCGCAACAAAAAAGCCGGCCCGCGAGAACGAATCTCGCGGCCGGCTTGTGTGATACCCCGTTTATGTCGGGGTTCCGTTCAATACCTCATGCATGAACATTAGTATACCATAAGCGTGGCCCTATTTCAACAAAAAAATTTGAGAAACCCTAAAGCCCGGGGATGGCACTCCCCGGGTCAAATTTGCACTGGTGAAAACCCAATGAGACCCACGGAACGCCGTCCCTGGGCTTGCGCTAATTGCGAAATTGTTCAGCGGCTGATAATGAACCGCCGATTCGCCACGCGCCCCGCGTAGTCGCGTTCGTAAACGCTGAACTCCGCCCACACGGGAAAGTGATCGGAAATCTCGAGCGCTTGCGCTTCGTTGAGATTGTAGTTCCGCATCACGTCGAACACCCCCGAACGTCCCGCATATTCGGTCGTCGAAGATTGGTGAATAATGATGTTGTCGAACTGCTGGTCTTGCCGCGTATTGGTCGCCACTCCCGCAATCAACGGGAAGATGCCGGGAAGCTGTCCCAACCGTTGCAGATGACGATCATCCACGTTGAAATCACCCAACAGGATCACATCGTCTTCCTGCCGCGCCGAACGACGAACCACTCGATAGACCTCGGCCAGCCCATCAAGTTCCCTATTCAGATCCGGCTGATTGGGCTCGGTGTGGACGTTGACCAGCGTAAAAGTAAACGCCTCGTCCGGATCCACGCCGGTGGTCATGAACGTCGCCACCAAAGGCTCACGGTGCATCAGATCATCGGGATCGCTGATCGTATAAACGCTTAACGGATCAATCGCGATCCGCTCCGTGTCGAAAATATACACGTACTGCTCTTTATTGTTGCTGCGGCCCAAGCGCTCTCCGATGACGTGGTCGTAGCGGCGACCGGGCTGATTGATGAGCTGCACGAAGTTGGGAATCAGATACTCATTCTGCGAGCGAATCTCTTGAATCGCCACGATGTCGAACTTGCGAATGATGTCAGCCAAGCGGACCATCACATACTGCTTCGCCGCCTTCGTGTTGCCGAAGGCCTGAATGTTGAATGCCGCGATGCGAATCACGGGGCCGCTATTCGGTTGCCCCGGCGGCGGAATCGCGGCACCGTCCGAGGAAACCGGTTGATAGCCGGGCGTTGTCGCTGGAGGAGGGGTCGTACCATTCCAACTCCCCGGCGAACGATACTGCGCGGCTTGCTGCCCGGCACTCACATCGGGGCGCACCGCCATCTGGCCGAGTCCTCCTCCTTGCAGGAAGAGCCAACTCAGATAGCCAATCACACCGAGCGTACCGAGCGACAAGAGCCGTTGCACAAAACCCATCCCTGACCATATATAGCCCGACCATCCTGGTCGGGAAAAAAGAAAAACGCGCGGAAGAATATCGGACAACCGCAACCGCTGCCAGAGGAATTGGGTGCTAGCAGAGGAAAAGATATAGAACGCGGATGAACACAGATTAGGCGGATTAACGCAGATTTTCAGAACGGTGTTTTGTGGTCTGTAGGGAACGGGCTCCGTCCCGTTCCGTCTTTCTAGTGGCAACGTCGCGTCAAAGCTCACGGAACGCCACGGAGGGCGTTCCCTACAGTTTCCTCTGCAAATTAAATCCGTGAACATCCGTTAAATCTGCGTTCATCAGCGTTCTATCATTACCTCCGCGCGTGTTTCACCAAGTGCCCCAACTCCGGCAGAATTAGCTTCTCCAGCGCCAACCGCACCGCCGCCGTTGAGCCCGGCATGGTCAGCACCAACGTGCTGTCAACCATTCCCCCCTGCGCGCGGCTCAACATCGCCGCTGCGCCGATCTCTTGATAACTCAGCATCCGAAACAACTCGCCGAAGCCCGGTAGTTCCTTTGTGAGTAGCGCGGCAATGGTTTCGGGCGTCTGATCGCGGGCCGCGATGCCCGTTCCACCGGTCAGCAAGATGGCATCGACTTCCGCCGACGCCACGAACTTGAGCACCGCCTCGCGCAACGGCGTGGCCTCATCCGGCACAACCACATGCTCCACCACGCTATGCCCCACGCCGGTAAGACCCTCGACAATCAATTGGCCACTCGTGTCGGTGGCCAGCGTACGGCTATCGCTCACCGTAATGACAGCACAACGGACCGCCGGTGGTGCCGATTGCCGGTGTTCTTCGGCCGAGGGACTACAGTAGCGTTCGCTCATTTTCGCAACTTTTCGAGGGGAATTCTCGCCACGGGGAGGGATCGACTATAATTGAGCATAACGCGCGCACGGGCACGTGAGTAGACAACAAGCCCGGGGATGGCATTCCCCGGGTCATGTTCAGCGCTCGCTTTTCCCGGGCAGCGCCTTCCCCGGGCTTTGACCATGAGATTAGTTCGCTATCACATTGTTCTCTCCGTGATACTAATCACATATGTTCCCGCGCGCGCCGACATCTTCCACCTCACCGAAGGCGGCCAACTCGTCGGCCAACTCGCCGAGCGCGGGCCCAACGACGAGTACATCATCCACACTCAACTCGGCGGTACCGTCACCCTCGCCAAGGATCAGGTGCAAGAAATTGTCCGCCAGAGCGAACACCAACAAGACTACGAATCCCGCAGCCGATCGCTCCCCGACACCGTCGCCGCCCATCGGTCCCTGGCCACCTGGTGCAAGGAGCAGCAGCTTGCCGAACATGCCGAGCATCATCTGCGGCGGATCATTGAACTCGATCCCGACGACGAACAAGCCCGCACGAGCCTCGGCTATCAACAGCACCAAGGCCAATGGCTCACCCGCGACGACGTAATGGCCCAGCGCGGGATGCGTTTTTATGACGGCACTTACCGCACAGAGCAAGACGTCGCGCTCCGCGAGCGGACCAAGGCTTTTCAGAATGCCGAGGTCGAATGGCTCCGACAATTGAAACTTTGGCGGAACTGGCTCGACTCGCGCCGCCCCGACCGCGCCGAGGAAGCCGAATTGCAAATCCAGGCGATCACCGACCCGCGCGCCGCCACGTCCTTGGTCAAAATGCTCGACGGCGAACGCGACGACAGCCTGCGGCCCATGTGGATGGAAATCCTCAGTCAGGTGCGCCATCCCGTCGCGATGCGCAAACTCATTGATCTTTCCATCGACGAACCGGATCGCGACACGCGCTTGCAGTGCCTCGAATATCTGCTCCGCATGAATGATGAAATTGATATTCAACCCTACGTGAAGGCCCTCCGCAGCAAGGACAACGAGATCGTCAACATCGCCGCCGAAGCCTTGGGGCAGATCGGCAATCCCGAAGCGATCAGAGCCTTGATCGACGCACTGGTCACGCGACACAAGTTTGAGCTGGTTTCGCAGGGAGAAATGTCCGCCTCGTTCTCACCCGATGGCAGCGGCGGTGCCGGATTGAGCGCGGGCAACAAGCCGAAGTTTGTTGATGAAGACGTGGAGAACATCGAAGTCCGTCGGGCCTTGATTGCCCTGTCGGGTGACCAAGATTTCGGCTTCGACGAAACCGCCTGGTCCCGCTGGTACGAAAACCAGCGCAGCCAGCAAGTCTACGTCGACCCGCGACGGGATGAATGAGTTAAACGCAGAGTGCGCGGAGACGCAGAGCTTCGCAGAGAAATTTTACAATAAATTGTATTTACTCTGCGTTCCTTTGCGTCTCCGCGCACTCCGCGTTTCAATCTTGCTTCTTCTTTCGACTCGCCCACCAGCCTTCGCGGACCATCGTTTCCGCCACGCGGTCTTCCAGGTTCGGTCGGAAAATCATCAAGAGCATCAGCGGCAAAAACCACGCGATAAACACCCCACCATCGTAAGCGTGCCAGAATTGCGCCGCCGCCATGATCGCACCCGTGCAGGAAATGAGCGTCGCCAGATTTTTCTGAAACGGCCAGATCGCAAAGCCAAACGACATCGCCACAAAAGCGGCGATGATCGGATAGCGGAACACGGGGTTCCAGAATTGCCAAATTCCCTGCAAGTTGGCGTCCGTCGGCAGCCGCAGGCCAAACATCTGTAGCAGTTGCGCGACAAAGTCCTCGGTGTTTGTCGCCGTGAAGGCCAGCGTCAACACCAACACGCCGAGCATCAACACCACGCCCGCGACAAACCGCTTGAGTCCGCGATTCCAATAAAAACTACACCACAGCGGCAGCAAGAACGCGGGGTAATAAATAGTCCCCGATGTCAGCCCGATCATCATCCCCGCCACGAGCGGTCGCCTGTAACAAGCAATCGACCACACCAACAGCATCGCCGGGACGGCATGCACCACGTCCCCGGTCCACAAGGCTGTGTACGGGAGCAGCAAATACATCGTCGCCGCGGCAATGCCCATCGTGATATTGTCGAAATGCCAATAGCCAATCAGCAACATGCCGACTACGATCATGATGTGCGAAAAGATCGCCACCACCCGCACCGTGGCATCTTGAATCTGCCGCTCTTCGCGATCGAGTTCCAAGGCCATCGCTCGCTCTTCGGCGGGACGAGCCTTAATGACCGTCTGGGTCGCAATCCGCGGCATGCGGTACAGCAGAAAAAAACCGGGGCCATCGGTGGCGAAACTTCCTTCGTCCTCACCCACCGTTTCCTCGACACGCACTTCCTCCGTCGTGCGGCCCGGACGCAAACTCTCTTCCTTGGGAACGCCCGTCACCACATTGGCCATCAGGAAAAACAGCAGCGAACTCCCCATGAACATCAACCCCGCTGCGTTGAGGTTGGGATCGAGCAGCGGCCTGCGCACCATCGCATTGTCCACGAGCAAGCGCAAGAGCAGAATCAACTCCGTCGCCAACAGCCACAGAAAACCCAAGTGCTGAATCGCGAGTGCATTATCGGCCCCCTTGTTCTCCCACGACCACTGCACGAGCAGCAAACCAGGAGCCAGCAGAATCAACAGAAACAGATCGACATTCCGCACGCTCAGCACGCGGTTGAACTTGAAGTACAAGGCCAACATCAACAGCGACGACAAATACGCCCAGCTCGTGGGATTGACGCGCTCGTAATGGAAAAGAATGTCAGGCATGCGATCATCGACGCAAACATGGGCTGACGTTCCGAGGTAACGGACCCGCCTAGTGTTGGTGTCTTGCAGGATACCAGGATAAGCACTCAGGGGAGAAGTGCAACCAGGGAGTTGCCATTGCCAACTCTAGTACTGCTCTTCCGGCTCGCCATACGCCGCAGTCATGATTTTCGGCGAATAGTAAGCTTTGGGGCGCGTCTTGGGTATTTCTTTGAGGACACCGCAGTCCACCAGCCGATCAATATCTGATTTAGCCGTGGGAAAACTGACCTGATGCTTGGTTGCCAGTGACGGCGAGGTCACAATCGGCTCATGAAACAGGCTATCGAGGATAGGGTAGGTGCGTGGTGAGGCATTCACGACTTGATCGCGGAATTCGATCTTGATCTGTTGAAAGCGATCACAGCGGCGAATGGAATCCTTGGCTTGCCAGATCGTGCCGCGCAGACAGTACTCAATCCAACTCTCCCAATCTCCATGCGTACTCACGCGAAAAAGATTTTGAATATACTCGTCTTTGAATCTCTCGAAAAAAGCACTGAGATACAACCATGGTTTCGTGTGGCCCATAAGCTTGTAAATCATCAATGCCAGTAAAGATCGTCCCACGCGCCCGTTACCATCCACAAACGGATGAATCGCTTCAAATTGATAATGAACCACGAAACACTGCACGAGGGGATTAAGTCGTTCGTCCCGCGTATTCATGTATTTTTCCAGGTTGGCCATCAGATCGGGAACCTCCAAATGGGGTGGAGGGATGTAGCGACCGCTGGCACCGAGTTGCACTTGCCAGGGACGAAATGTTCCCGCGCGCGCCCGTTCTCCACGAACCCCTTGCAACAACACCGCGTGCATCTGTTTGATCACGCGCAACAAAAATGGCAGGTTCTCCACATCGATCATCTCGCAGCCGCGTTGCAAGGCGCGACTGTAGTTATGCACTTCTTGCCAGTCCAATCCTTGCTCGTCGTCGGGACTTGGTTCCTGGGGATCAATTTCGTAGAGCAACAATTGCTCAGCCGTAACATAGGTGCCTTCTAGGCTGGACGACGTCAGAGCCTCACGGTTTTGGAGGGGCCGTATCAACAGGTTGGGATTCTCGAGATTTCGTCCAACCCCTTCGAGAATTCCCAAGGCCTCACGGGCATCTCCCAGTAGTTCGGTCAACTTTCCAGGAAAATCCCAAGCGGGGGGCAGCGATTCAGGAATGAAGGCCCAATCCTCCTTCGGCTGCGTGATTCGCAGGAGTTTTCCCCGCTTTGCATCCGTAAAGTCTTTGGGATTCATGGTTTAATGTCGCTTTAATTTGCCCCTGATAAATTAAAATATATGCCATTTTATTTTAATTACAATGCGATAATTAAATATTCGCCTGCAAATTTTTAATTAGCTGGCCTCAGAAAGCGGATTTTAACCCCCCAACCGGCCCTTGGCCGTCTCGGCCCAGGGGCTTTCGGGGGCCAGCGACAAGAATTTCCACCAATGACCTTCCGCCTCCGTGCGACGGTCAAGGCGGTCCAAGGCGCTTGCCAGATGGTAATGCACGTCGGCGTAATCGGCGTGAAAAGAGAGCGCCCCTTGAAACGCGGCCACCGCGAGGTCCAACTCACCGTTCTCGGCCAGCACGCAGCCCAAATTCGCCCGGGCTTCGACATACTCCTCGTCGAGCTCCACGGCAACATAAAATCGCTCCCGCGCCGCCGTCAGATCACCCATCCGATAGAGCAAATCACCCAGCGCGAAATTCGCTTCCGCCGAGGGTCCGTCAAAGGCCAACAGCAAACGATACGCTTCCGCCGCACGGACCAAATCCCCTTGATCTTCCCAGTCTTGAGCGGTTATCTGCAACTCGTTGACGGACGGAGGCTCCGCAACCTGCGGCGTGTAACTGCTGAAATCAAGCGATGCGACTTCTTCTTCGCTTGCCGCGTCAAAGTCAATTAAGAGTTGCCCGCCCGGCTCGGAAAGCTCCTCACCCCGTCGCAGAAACAACTGCCGGCCCACGACCACCACGGCGGGATCAGCCAGCGGCCGCGCCAGCTCCGGCACATGCCGCGCGAATTCCGCCAGTTTGCGATCAATCGCTTGCAACGAGCAACCGCCCAACAACAGCGCCGCGAGATGCCGCGCCACGCCCACTTCGGCGAAATCAAAATACGACAGCCGCCGCACGGTTTGAGAGGCTTGCAAGAACCCCCGCCGCTGCCAACGACGAATCGCCGCCACCGGCACATCGAGCAACTCCGCCAACATCGCGGGCGTGTACAGCCGCATAATCGCGGTCGGCGGATCGGTCTCGTTCGAGGGAAGCAGCATTAAACACGCTCGGAATTTGCCAGAAACTCACCTGGGTCATGATTCTAGTTTCTTGCGAAGGAGATCAACTGTCAACGTAGCGATTAGCTAGTGCGAAAGCCATAAATCCCTATTTATCAATGGCTTATGGCTTGAATCGCTCGATGTGGATTTCTCCCACTTCGGAAATTGTGGGAAAATTCTCAGGCAAGGACTCTTTTTGACCGTATCCTTAATAATGTCGTTCCGCTTAACTTTTCCAGGAATTCCACATGACCACCAAGACGCTCGATAGCAAAGGCCGTGTTACTTTGGGTCCAGCCTATGCGAATAGGACTGTCTTGATTGATGACAGTGACGCCACGCGGATCATTATCACACCAGCCGTGGTGATCCCCGAGCACGAGGCATGGCTCTACAAAAACGAGAAAGCGCTGCACAGCGTTGTGGTAGGCATCGAGCAAGCACGCTTAGGGCAGTTTGCAACAGATCTTCCTGACTTGGGAGTTGATACTCCAGCCGATGAAGAGGATTGAATGCCCTTCACCCTGCGTTGGACCATTGAGGCCGACACGAACTATCGGCAACTCCAAACCGCCGCGGAGAAGGCTGCCGCGACAAGCGTTGCGAAAGGGCGGACCAAGTCCTCGAAACAGCAAGGCTTGTTCAAGCAAATCCAAAAGACGCTGCGACTGCTCCAGAGCGATCCGCGCCACAATAGTTTGCATTGCCACGAATACAGCGGGCTAACAAATCCGTATAACCCCAGCGATAAGGTTTGGGAAGCTTACGCTCAGAACAACACACCAGCGGCGTATCGAGTCTTCTGGTGTTACGGCAAAGACCGTGGCGAGATCACGATTCTCGCCATCACCGCGCATCCCTAAATCGTGTACTCAAGCAAGTAAGAAACCGCTGATAATCGCTGATCTTGCTAATGTATTTTTTATTAGCGTTTATCAGCGTCCATCAGCGGTTAGTTTTTTGAATTCCTTTTTTACAGCGCCGCGACCAATTCCAACTCGTTCTCCACCATCGCGGTCGCATCGGTCGTTGCTGGCTCAACCGCCGGCGCGGGAGCCGGAGCCGATTCAATCACCGTCCCACACAACGGCACCTTGAGCATGATCGTCCGGGGGACACGTAGCGTGTAAGTCACCGGCACCTTGTTGCAAACCGTGCGCGGCACGCGAATCGTTTGCTGTTCCTCGACCATCCGGCAAACGCGGACGTTAAATTGTTCGACTCGTTCTTCCTGCACAAAGCGGCAAGTCGTCACCGGAATTTGGCGGCACCGCTCTTCCTGCACCATGCGGCACACCCGCACGGGCACCTGCTGCTCGACCCGCTCCACCACTTGGCGGCAAGTCGTCACCGGCACCATCCGCACTTGTTCCTCGTTCACGATCCGGCAAACCCGCACCGGCACCTTGCGGCAGACTTCCTCGGCCACCTGCCGACAAACCTGCACGGGCACCTTCTGCACCACTTCCTCGGGACACATCGTCGTCACGGGAACTTGCACCGACACCAAATTCGGCTTCCACACACGCTGCACCACCTGTTGCGGCGGAGCTTGCACGTTGGCCCACACCAAGCCGGGCCGTTGCACCTGAATCTGCCCCGTCACGGGGTTCAGCACCTGCGTGGCCGGCATCCAGGTGAGTCCCCGGCGTTGCAATTGGCCAGGTACGACCGACACTTGATCGACAAAGCAACCCTGATCGGCGGTCTGGGTTTGGAAGGTCGTCACGGGTCGCATCACCGTGAAGCGGCGCTCTTGTTCAATCGTCTCGGTCACGGGACGCATCACGGTAAAACGCTCTTCGCGTTCGGACGTTTCCCAAACCTGACGCTGGACGGTAAAGCGCTCTTCACGCTGACTAGTTTCCATCACGTTGCGCACGCGGTTGTAGCTCGCGTCGCGCATCTGGGTTTCAAACACGGGCCGATTCACCACGAACCGCTCCTCGCGGACACTGGTTTCGGTCACGGGCCGACTCACCGTGAAACGCCGTTCACGGGCCTGGGTTTCCCAAACGGGCACCATCCGCGTGACTTGCCGTTCCTCGAAGACGGTTTCCGTCTCCAATCGAAACGCGGTCACCTGCTGTTCGTCGTAGACGGTCTGACATTCCAAACGGAAAGCAGGCTCGCCGCAGGTTTCGCATTGCGCGAAACACGACTCAGCAAAATTGCTCGGCAGTATTACAGTGGCAACAGCCAACGCGAACCAACCATGGCGGTTCATGACACACACCCCAAACGGATTTGAAAAGACACGGTTCCGCCGCCACGCGCTAACTTCGCGCATCACGACTTGAACAACAAGAACCCTCTACAACAGTGTTGCGGACAAAGTGCGCCAAGGCAAATAAAACTTCTGCATCACGCGCCAGCTAGCATCACGCTGTTTCGCAAACGCCACGCTGTTGCGAAAACACAACATCCCCACGATTTGCTTGAGCGCCAGTCTTTATTACTGTGCGCGGGGCGGACTTGTTCAAGCAATGGGAGAACCGCCTGCTAGCAAGAAAAGAAAAAAACACCGCCTTGCCAGCCCCTACAACCCGCAAGGTTTAACAGGTTGTGAAAAGAATATGTGCCAAGAAATCAGAATCCGGTGATCACCAACCCCGCAAGAACCGATGGCCACAGATCCGTAGACAATCGCTCACAGCATGAAGATATGTATCCCGCAGGGATAAAAGCCATTAGCCCCGGGTTGCGATGATGTGAGTTCCACGAACGTCATCGCTACCCGGGGTTAAAGAACACAAAGATATTTCGGCCGAGCAGCAAACTTCGTGTACCGCAGTAATATTATCGAGGCCGAAAAGAATCTCGTGGAAGATCGTTTTAATTTCAGCATTGTTTAGCAGCACGGCATCCTAATTCTTTTATGTGTGTCGCGAGTTCATCGGCGTCCTCAAGCACTATGCCCTGCCCTTCATCGAGTTGCCCAAAACCCTCAGCCGCCAATGACTTCAAAAGCGAGAGCTTCTCGTTCTCTTGCAAGACAACTTGTTCTTTTGACGAGTCAGTATTCATGAGATGATAATAGCTTTCTTAAGACGTAGGCCGGAACGAGTTTCACGAGTTCCGGCGATTTCTTGTGCGCTGCCGGAACTCGCATGACTCGTTCCGGCCTACATCATTGCAACTTCTCCAAAACCTCCCGCGCCCGTTCCACCAACTGCGGCGGCACCGCACCCTGTTGTTCCCACTCCGGCGCCGTGTCAATAAAACTTTGCACCGCCAATTGCAATTCACCGAGATCGGCATCCGGATTCTTCTCCTTCACAACCACCACCGCATCGAGTGCGTTCTTGAGAATGGTGTTGCGCTTGCGCGTTTGCATGTCGGGCCGCACTTCCCCCTTGATGCTCACGGCCAGCGATTCCAGATCGAGCATCTCTTTGAGCGGCGCGACGGCTAGCAAACTTCCGCGGCGGGCCAGCCCCATCGCGGCGTTGTAGCGGGCGTCGGGATACAAATCCTCGACCAACTTTTCGAGTTCTTCGGTCAAGCGCGGATCGCTGTCCGGCGCGAGCGTAATCACCCCCAAGGCAAACGCGGTCCGCGAGCGAACCATGTCGCTCTGGTCGTTGGCCAAATCGACGAACGTTTCGACGAATGTTTCGCTCTCCAGCGCCTGCGGCGGATCAGCCGTGCGAAAAGTCTCCGCCAGCACGGCAATCGCATTGATCGCATCGCCGCGCACCGCTTCATCCACGTCATCATGGGCCACCGTGAGCAGCACTGGCAAGCCGTTGTCGACTTGAAACGCCCCCAGCGCCGAACATAAAAACGTGCGCAACTTCACCGAATCATCATCGGTGCGCGCGGCCTTGTGTTCTTCGGCGAGCAGCTTGGCCAACTCGTCGGCCAGCCGTGTGTTCGATTTCAGCTCGGGATTCCGCTCCTCGGTCCGCAATGCGTTGGCCAGCTCGAACGCCTCTTGCCAACGGTTCTGGCTCGACCCACGCAGCTTCGCCACGATTTGCTCGGGATCACGTTCCCCCGTGGTGGCGAGCGTCGTCACCAGCCAACCCAACAGCACCACAACCGCCACAATCACTGCCGGGATGATGAACAGTTGCAAAATAAACCCCGCGCTGGGGGGCTCGATGGGGGGCAGCAATTCATCAGCCGCGAGCGGCCGTTGCGCACTAGGTTCCGAGGGACGAGAGTCAGGGTGGGAAGACATGCTAAACCGTGGGAAGATACGACTTTGGGTAATCCATTAAAATAGCAAAGTGAGCCTCAGTGAGCGAGTGCTCGCACCACCTGTCACCCCGAATTTATTAACCACAATGGCACGAAGAACACAAAGTAAGAATGTTCCTACCAATCAATCAAACAACAATAAATAGCAGCGAATAGAGATACTAAGTTTCCCGCACGGAATGCATTGTCATTAACTTCCCTTTGTGCCCTTCGTGGTTAGTATATTTTGCAGATGTGGAAACTCGACCTCACCCTCCCGCTGCCCGCCGAAAACCTCGCCCTCGACGAGGCCCTGCTCGACGCCTGCGCAGCGGGCGAAATTACCGGCGGTGTGCTGCGTCTGTGGGAACCCGACAATTATTTCGTCGTGCTCGGCCGGTCCTCCGACCCCAGCGTCGAAGTTAATCTCACCGCCTGCCGCGCGCTCAATATCCCCGTACTCCGCCGCGCCAGTGGCGGCGGCACGATCCTCGCCGGCCCCGGCTGCCTGATGTATGCGGTGGTGTTGAGTTACGCCGATCAGCCCGAACTCAAATCCATCCCCCGCGCCCATCAGTTTGTCTTGAATCGCATTGCCACATCGCTCGCATCCTTGGTCCCCGGCATCACGCTGGCCGGCATCAGCGACTTGGCATTTTCCAGTAGCAACAACCAACTTCAAAAATTTTCGGGAAATGCCCTCCGCGCCAAGCGCACCCATTTCCTCTACCACGGCACGCTGCTCCACGATTTTGACCTCGACCGCGTGGGCCAACTGCTTGCGCAAGCAACGCGCGAACCCAATTATCGCAACGCCCGCACCCATGGAGAATTCATCGCAAATCTCCCAGCAAGTCGTGAACAACTCGTCAACTTACTAACAAGTGCTTGGAACGCCAACGCAAATTTGGTGTTCTGGCCTCAAGATCGAATGGCACAGATCGTCAAGCAAAAATATGTGCGCGACTCCACATGGATCATCAAATAATTGAAACGCAAAGGACATAGAGACGCGGAGGTTCGCAAAGAATAAAGACTCTGCGATCCTCCGCGCCTCGGCGCACTCTGCGTTTATGATAAAATCCGTCATGCACCGCCAACCACTCCTCGAACTCCTTGACCGCTACGCCGCTCGTTATCCCGACGAGGCCGCCGTCGCCGCGCGGATTCGCGCGCTCGTCGCGGAACATGCCGATTGCTTCGACCGCACCTGCCGCCCCGGCCATGTCACCGGGTCGGCCTGGGTACTGTCGCACGACCACTCAAAATGCCTCTTGGTGCATCACGCGAAACTCAACCGCTGGCTCCAACCCGGCGGCCACGCCGACGGCGAAACCGACATCGCCGAGGTCGCCTTGCGCGAAGTCCGTGAAGAAACCGGCCTTACGCAACTCACGCTCCCGACGCCCGACGGCCTGCTCGTCCCCCTCGATCTCGACGTACACCTCATCCCCGCAAGATACAAGGACGGCAAGCTCATCGACGACGCCCACGAGCATCACGACGTGCGGTTCCTGGTCGTCGCCGCACCCGATCAAGAAATCGCCCTCAGCGAAGAATCCCACGACCTTCGCTGGTGTACGCACGAGGAAGTCCTCACCCTCACCGACGAGGAAAGCGTGCTGAGAATGTTACGCAAAGCCGGGCCGTACAACCAGCATCCACCAAAACATTAAACGCAGAGGTCGCAGAGCCGCAGAGAATCGCGGAGAAATTTGCGGCATCATTCATTCTTTGCGAACCTCCGCGGCTCTGCGTACTCTGCGTTTCAAATCCGATCTAACGCTTCTCATTGTCGTCCGCACATGCTAAGTTACGGGTCTCATTTTCTGTTCATTTTTTGAGGACCACCCACCATGTCCACCGGCTTTGGTATTACGTCGATCAAACGCGAAGATCTCCCCGCGGGGAAAGTCCTCTGCGAATACTGCACCGCCAAATGCTGCCGCTATTTCGCCTTGCCCATCGAGACCCCCACCGAGTTCAAGGATTTTGAATACATTCGCTGGTATCTGCTGCACGATCGGGCCAGCATCTTCAAGGACGACGACGATTGGTACTTGCTCGTTCACACGGTCTGCAAACATCTGCAAGCCAACAACATGTGCGGCATTTACGAAACCCGCCCTCAAATCTGCCGCGAGTACACGACCGACAATTGCGAATACGAGAGCGACTACACCTACGACTTTTATCTCGAAACCGCCGAACAAGTCTGGGAATACACCGAAGCCGTGATCCAACCCAAAGGCCAAACCATCCGCAGCCGCAAACCCGAGCTCTTGCCCGTACTCTAAGAAGTTGAACCACAGAGGGCACAGAGAACACAGAGGAAGAATTCACCACGATTTTCACGAATCTTATGCGTCAATTATTCGTGCTATTCGTTTGATTCGTGGTTTCTCTTCTCCGTGCTCTCTGTGCCCTCTGTGGCTAAAAAGAATTGATGATTCAACCCCGTACACTCAAAGGTTTTCGCGATTACCTCCCCGCGGCGATGATGCCGCGGGAGTGGCTCGTCGACGTTGCGCGGCGGGTCTACCGCTCGTATGGTTTCGCGCCGATTGATACCCCCGCGCTCGAACACCTCGAAATTCTCACCGGCAAGGGGAGCGACGAAACCGACAAACAGCTTTATCGCTTCCAAGACCACGGTGGCCGCGATGTCGGGATGCGTTTCGATCTCACCGTGCCCTTGGCCCGGTTCGTCGCCCAGCACATCCAAGAACTCGGCACGCCGTTCAAGCGCTACCACATCGCCAACGTCTGGCGCGGCGAGAACACCCAGCGCGGCCGTTATCGCGAATTTCTCCAATGCGACTTCGACACCATCGGCACGGAGTCGAACTCCGCCGACATCGAAATGGTGTTGGTGGTCCACGACCTGTTTTCCGCCATTGGTTTTGAGGAATTCACGATCCACGCCAACAACCGCAAAGTGCTTAATGGACTGCTCGAAAAGCTGGGCTTGCAGGAAAAATCGACGCACATCTTGCGCGCCCTCGACAAACTCGCCAAGGCCGGGCCGGACGTGGTGGCTAGCGAACTCGCCGCCACCGCCGGGGCCACCACCGCACAAATCACCGACATCCTGCACCTCGCGGCGCTCGCCGGGACTAACGAGCAAATCCTCGCCGAGTTGGGCCCGTTGCTCAAAGGGAGCGCAACCGGCGAACGCGGTCTCGCGGACCTCGCCGAAATGTGCAGCGCACTCGCAGCCGTCGGGATTCCCAGCGCCCGGTTCAAGCTTGATGTTTCCATCGCTCGCGGCCTCGACTACTACACCGGCACGGTGCTTGAAACCTTCCTCGACAAACTTCCCGAGATCGGCAGCGTCTGCAGCGGCGGGCGCTACGACAACCTTGCCGAATTGTACACCAAGGAACACCTTCCCGGCGTCGGTGCATCACTCGGCCTTGATCGCCTACTCGCCGCGATGGAGGAGCTGGGCCGCGTGGAAAAAATCGCCACCCCCGCTCCCGTTTTTTTGCCGTACTTCGACGCCACGCGCCGCGACGACTACCTCAAGCTTGCCGTGCACATTCGTCGCGCAGGCATTGGCGTCGAGTTTTATCCCGAAGCCAAAAAACTCGGCAAGCAACTCCAATACGCCGACCGCCGCGGCTTCCGCATCGCGCTCATCGCCGGCGAAAACGAACTGAGCGCCGGCGAGTGCCAAATCAAAGACCTAGCCTCCGGCGGCAGCACGACGGTCCCGCTCGCCAACAACGCAGCCGCCGTGATCGCAGAAATCCAACAAATTCTCGGCAGCTAACCGCGCGAATTTTATGCAGGTTTTCCGTAGCGCGAAGAATTTTCAACGCAGAGGTCGCCAAGGCGCGGAGTTTCGCAGAGAATAAGCATCAATAAAAACTCTGCGGCCCTCGGCGTCTCCGCGACCTCTGCGTTAAATTTTCCCCATGGCCAAGCGACACAACCACTACGAGCTTGCCTTCGAAGCGTATCTCCGTGAGCAGCGCGTGGCTTACGTCGCCGTCGATGAACAACGCCGCAGCCTTATCGCCGGTGGCTCGCTCAAGAATCTCGACTACATCGTCTCGCCGTCGGGCGGCGTGTCGCTGCTCATCGACATCAAGGGCCGCCAGTTCCCCTCGGGCACCAAACAAAAACAGTATTGGCGGAACTGGTCCACTTGGGACGATCTGGTGAGCATGGCCAGCTGGCAAAAAAACCTCGGCCCGGGCAGTCTCGCCCTGTTGGTTTTCGCCTACGAAGTGGTCGGCCAGCGAGCCCCCGTGGAGCCCGCGCGGCTGTTCGCCTTCCGCGACCGGCTGTACGCCTTCCTCGCGGTGCGAGTCGCCGACTACATCCAGTTTTCCCGGCCACTCTCGGCCAAATGGCAAACCGTCACCCTACCCGTCGCCACCTTCCGCCAGGCCGCGTTTCCGGTCGACACGATCCTCGGCCCGCCAGAAACCGCAATAGACAGCCACAATCAGTTGGTTGGCTCCATGGCCTGCGTCGGTTAAGATAGAGGAACCGCAGATAGACGCCGATGAACACGGATTTTGCGTTCTTATTATCTGCGTGAATCAGCGTTCATCCGCCGTTACAAAAAAGGAGCATGGAATGGACTGGGGCATCGTCTTACTCTGCATCGTCTTGGGTTCCCTCTGCGCGTTGCGCCCGAGTGGCCGCGCCGCCGACTTCCGCCGCGTCAAAGAAGATTAAACGCAGAGTGCGCTGAGGCGCAAAGAATCGCAGAGAAGAATTGATTATTAATTAACTCCGCGGACCTCTGCGCCTCCGCGAGCTCTGCGTTTCAATTTCTATGCCGCTTGCCGATTCGCCGCGAAGCCAAAATATTCCGCAATCGCCCCGATCACTTGCGTTTGCTCGTCGGTGGTGAGGCACTCGTAAATCGGCAAACTCAGCACCTCGCGACACGCCAGTTCCGTCACCGGCAAGCTTCCCTCGTGATGTCCCAAGAACGCAAAACATTTTTGCAAATGCAACGGCACGGGATAGTACACCGCCGCGCCAATTTTCCGCTCGGCCAAATGTTTTTGCAGATTGTCACGCTCGCCGTCGCGCACCCGCACCGTAAACTGATTCCACACACTCGCGCACCCCGGTTTTACCGTGGGGATGGCAATTCTTGAATCAAGCCCGGTCCGCGCGAATTCCCTGGCATACGCTTGCGCATTTTTCTGTCGACCCGCCGCATAAGAATCCAGCCGTGGCAACTTCACGCTGAGCGCTGCCGCTTGCAGCGCGTCGAGTCGGCTGTTGATCCCCACCTCATGGTGATAATAACGCGGATGCTGGCCATGATCGCGCAAGATGCGCAGCTTGTCGGCCAGTTCGGTATTGTCGGTCGTGATGAGTCCACCATCCCCCAACCCGCCGAGGTTTTTGGTCGGATAAAACGAAAAGCAACCCATCCGCCCCAGCGAACCCGCGCGGCGATGCTCAAACTCCGCCCCAATCGCTTGGGCCGCGTCCTCGATCACCGGAATCCGCCCCGCCTCGCGCGCCAGCGTGTTGATCGCCCCCATGTTGGCACACTGGCCAAACAAATGCACCGGCATAATCGCCTTGGTGCGTGGCGTGATTTTTCTGGCAATGTCGCCGGGATCAACATTAAATGTCTCGGGCACAATGTCGGTAAACACGGGCGTCGCTCCCAAGCGGGTGACACTGCTCGCCGTCGCAAAAAACGTAAAACTCGGCACGATGACTTCATCGCCCGGCCCGATCCCCAGCGCCATTAGCGCGAGCAGCAGCGCATCGCTCCCCGAGGCGCAACCAATCGCGTGCCGCGTGCCGCAATAGCGAGCCATTTCTTCTTCAAACTGCTTCACTGCAGGCCCGTTCACAAACGCCCCGCTCGCGCACACGGCCGCCAGCGCAGCACTCAACTCTTCTTGTAACGGCCCGTTTTGCCTGTTGACGTCAAGCATGGGCACACCAAGCACATCGAGCATGGGGACGGGAGTGAGTTGTGTATCCGTGGGAGCCATGTCTGTTCTCCAGGCGAAGAGTTGTGCTAGCGGCGCAGGCCGAGCCGGGGAAATTCGGCGGCGGAAGAATACGCGCTCCCCAGCGTGGCAGCAAGTTCAGTTCGAGGGGCCAAATCTGCGGCGATTTTGGTCCCAAGTTGCGAAGGTTGGCGAACACCACCTAACATGGGTGGAGAGCCTAGAAGGGCGTGCCGAGGGTTCGAGCGCTACTCGAATTCCGACGATGGCCTGCCCATCTGGGCTCGTTTTTTATGCGCGCTGGACTCGCCTCCGATATCCCGTCAGGGATTTCATGATTCAGCCCAGGGTTGCCACAATATGAGCTCCGCGAATGTTGTGGCTACCCTGGGTCCGCATCCATCAACATTCCTCGGCCGAGCAACAAGCGCCGTGTACCGCCAGAATATAACCGAGGCCGAAATGCGTGCGGAGAATTTCGTCCTCGCCAGCTTCTCCGACATAATTGGGGCTAAATCCACCGATTTTGACATTGTCGCTTCACTGTAGTATATATACTACAGTGAAGCTCTGACTCAGATGGCCATGAATGTAAGTAACCCATTGTCTTGTAATAGTTTACGTCGAATTCTTTAACTGCACCTCTGTTCGAGCTGAGCGCAGTATATATACTGCGCTCAGCTCGAACAGCAAACCTTAGTCAGCACTGGCGATGCGGTGAAGCGCTGTATATATACAGCGCTTCACCGCATCGCCAGTCAAAATGCATAAATGGTTGCTCTCTCAAAACAATATGTTCTGAAAACTTCTAAAGAACTTTCGGGGAAAGTCTACACCCGCGCGGAGCTAATTCGAGTTATTTCTGAAAACATCGAGTCGTGGATCGTTGAAGCCCAGGACGAAATATCCATCGATGACGAATCAAAAATCGTAATCGAGTCTAATACTCAAACGGCGATACTCGCTGCACTTCTCAAACATACAGACCTGCAGTCCATCCCCCTTCCCTTCCCTTATCGAACGGTCCACCGTTTTAGCTGGGGACATGCTTCAACGTTTCGGATTCTCCAATCCGTCGATACCGAGGGATACTTCACGCATTACACGGCAATGCAGATCCACGGACTCACCGATCAGATCCCCAAAACAATTTATTTCAACGTCGAGCAACCAGCCACTGGAGGAGGTGGTTCGCTTTCTCAAGAAGGAATCGATCGCGCCTTTCGCGGTAAATGTCGAGTCTCCAACAACGTCATCCAGTTCCGCAATCTCACAGTCTGCAAACTCAATGGTCAGAACACAGGCCAACTGGGGGTCGTATCGACAACCGTTGAGAGTGAAGCACTTCGTGTGACCAATCTTGAAAGAACATTGATCGACGCCACGGTTCGACCAATCTATGCCGGTGGCGTGGCAGAGGTCGCCGAAGCTTTCAAGAATGCCGCGGATCGAGTTTCGGTCAACAAGCTCGTCTCTTATCTCAAGAAGCTCAACTACACATACCCTTATCACCAAGCAGTCGGTTACTATCTTTCGCGGGCGGGAGTATTCAAGCAAAGCCAGATCGACTTACTCAAACAACTACCTATCGATTTTGATTTCTACTTAAACTATCAAATGAAGAATCCCGACTACAACGAGGAATGGCGTTTATTCATTCCAAAGGGATTCTAAGGCCCCAAGTCTGTCGCACACATAGTCGAAATAGAAATCAAACTCTTGAAGGTCAAATCCTGGATTGACCGTGTCTCGCACCGCCTGGAAGTTGTCCGCGTGTTGGTCACGTGAATTTCGTATTTCTTCAATGAGATGCAAAGGCACTCGCTTCTTGCCGAACGTCTTTCTTACGGTTGATAGAAATGCCGGCGTATGCCAGTCAATTACATAGTGTTGCGAAACGATGAAGATATCCAGAAAATCTCGCGCCCGTGGTCGCGGATTCAAGTGGACGAGTTTGACATATTCGGGCATCTGCTGACAAAGAGCCCGGAGCTTCTCTGCGACAAACATGGCTGGTGAATATCCAAAGATCTTATATTCGTCGAGAACAAATTCTTCTTTCTCTTCGCAGAACTCGTGACGACTAATATCGACTTTGAAAACAGTCGAACCTCGATTACCAACATTTGCCGCGTTTCGTCGCAACTGTTCGAGACTGTCTTGGAATGCTTGATACTTGTTTTGGTCGATGATTTTGAACTCCACTTTGTAACCACCCCAAAAGTCTTTGATGTCGTCGGTCATTTGAGGTGGCACGGAGATCAAGGAAAAATCAAAAACTGTATAGCCATAGTCCGCAAAGGTTGTTTCCAAAGCATGATGTGCACGTCGTTTCAAGTCCTCAATATCTTCAAATTCATCTTCCATCGAAAAATCCACATCCACGGACGCTCGCGCTGATAGGCCGTACACGACATCCAGTAGATTTCCGCCTTTCAAGACAAGACGGTCCAAGAATTCATCGTCGGAGAATACTGCGACGATCACCAATTCCTTGATTCGTCGTAAGAATTTGGGATCAACCATTTCAACGCACCAGAAAAAGGTACAGTATTGACAATCGCTCGATTGTGTAATGGCTTTTTCATCCAAACACAAAAACACCCCGGCACCTCACCGAGGCACCGGGGCTTTATCTCAATTCCAAAAAACACTGCTCGCGGGCTTCTTACCCAGTGCGTCCTGCTACGAGCAGATGTGTTTGGGGGTTGGGTGCTGGGGACTGGGATTTGGGGGAAAGTAAATTTACCCTAGCCCCCAATTCCCAGCCCCCAGTCCCTACTTAGCTGCATCCCATGCTATTCCCGCAATTGTGGCACAGATAGCAATTGCCGTTGCGGACCGTGATCATGCCGCAGCCGTCGCACGAGGGGGCGTCCGATTGGAAGCTGGCGAACTGGTCGTTGCGGTCGCCGCCGTCCTCGGCAACCTCACCGAACGACGCGCTCACTTGTTGCAATAGCTTCGCGCTCGCGCCGTTGGTGTGACCGTTCGTGTGGGGCTGGGGACTAGGGGCTGGGGACTGGTGATGTCCGTTTGTTTCCACTTTCCCCTTTCCGCCTTCAAGATTGGAACTGCCGACTTTCGCCTTTCCTGGCACCTGCCCGCCGGACTTCTTGTCGACGGGCTTCGATTCAGAGGAGGCGTCACTGGCCCCTAATCCCTGACCACCAGACCCCTTTTCCACCCCGAGGCTCGCCTCCCTGTAGCCGGGCAGGAACCGAATCCCCAACCAGCGGAAGATGTAGTCGATGAGGCTCTTGGCGATGCGAATGTCCGGGTTCTTCGTGTAGCCCTGCGGCTCGAACCGCATGTGCGAGAACTTCCGCACATAATCCTCGAGCGGCACGCCGTATTGCAGGCTCATTGAGACGCTCGTCCCAAAGGCATCCATCAGACCGCCGATGGTCGAACCTTCCTTGGCCATCGTGATGAACAACTCGCCCGGTCGGCCATCCTCGAACAGACCCACGGTGATGTAGCCCTCGTGGCCGTTGATACTGAACTTGTGGGTGATCGAATCCCGCGTGTCGGGCAACCGGCGGCGATGTGGCTTGCCCGCCGCCGCGGCCAGCTTGTCCTTGGCCTGGTCGGCCTCGGTGCTGGTGTTCAGCGGCTGGCTTTCCTTCGAACCATCGCGATAGATGGCCAGCGCCTTGAGCCCCAACTTCCAACCATCGATGTACGCCTGCGCGATCTCCTCGGTGGTCGTCGTGCGCGGCATGTTGACCGTCTTGCTGATCGCCCCCGATAAAAACGGCTGGGCGGCCGCCATCATCGTGACATGGGCTTGCCAGGCAATCGAGCGCGTGCCGTTGCGGGCCGTGAACGCACAATCAAAAACTGACAAATGCTCGGGCTCGAGATCGGCCGCCCCTTCGATCGTGTCCTCGCGGTCGATGTAACCGAGAATCGACTCGACCGCCGGTTGATCGTAACCCAGTGTCTTGAGCGCCGCGGGAACCGTTTGGTTGACGATCTTGAGCATGCCGCCGCCGGCAAGCTGCTTGTACTTCACCAGCGCGATGTCGGGCTCGATCCCCGTGGTATCGCAATCCATCATGAAGCTGATCGTGCCGGTGGGAGCCAGCACCGTCGCCTGGGCATTGCGGAAGCCGTGGACCGCGCCCGCCGCCAGCACCTCGTCCCACACATCGCGGGCCGCATCGACCAAAGTGTCGGGACAGGCTGGATTGATTTCGTCGACCGCCGCGCGGTGCATCTTCATCACGCGGTTCATCGGCTCGGCATTGAGCTCGTACCCATCAAACGGACCGACCGCCTCGGCCAACTCAGCACTCGTGAGGTTGGCCGCCCCATGCAACAGCGCGGTCACCGCGCCGCAGACTCCGCGACCCATGTCGCTGTCGTAGGCCACGCCGTTCGACATGAGCAGGCTCCCCAGATTGGAATACCCCAACCCCAGCGGACGGAACGCATGGCTATTCTTGGCAATGTCCTTGGTGGGATAGCTCGCGTGATCGACCAGAATTTCCTGGGCGACAAAATACAGCCGGCAAGCCGCTTGGAACCGTTTCGCATCAAACGTGCCGTCCTGCCGACGGAACTTCATGAGGTTGATGCTCGCCAGGTTGCAAGCCGTGTCGTCGAGGAACATGTATTCCGAGCACGGGTTCGACGCATTGATCCGGCCGCTGTTCGGGCAGGTGTGCCAATCGTTGATCGTCGTGTCGTATTGCACGCCGGGGTCGCCGCAGTGCCACGCGCAGTCGGCCATCCGGTTGATCACGTCGCGCGCCTTGTAGGTCGGGCCGGCCTTGTTGGGGTCAGTCACCCAGCGGGTCGTCCAATCCTGATCCTTCTCGACGGCTTGCATGAAGTCGTCGGTCACGCGGACCGAGAGGTTCGCGTTCTGGAACATGATCGAGCTATAAGCTTCACCGTTGAAGTTCGACTCGTAGCCACCCTTTTCAATGAGCACGTGGGCTTTCTTCTCTTCCTTCCACTTGCACTCGATGAATTCCATCACGTCGGGATGCCAGACCTTGATCGACTGCATCTTCGCCGCGCGACGGGTCTTGCCACCGCTCTTCACCACCGCCGCGACTTGGTCGTAGACCCGCATGAACGAGAGTGGGCCCGAGGGCTTGCCACCACCGGCGAGTTTTTCGCGATGCGAACGAAGCGTGCTGAGGTCGGTGCCCGTGCCGCTACCGAACTTGAACAACATGGCCTCGCTACGGGCGAGCTCCATGATGTCTTCCATGTTGTCGGCGACGTGCTGAATGAAGCAGGCCGAGCCTTGGGGATATTCGTAAGGATTCTCGGGCTGCACCACGTCTTGGGTGAGCGCATCCCACCGCCAGTTGCACTTCGCGCCCTTCACACCGTATTGATGGAACAGGCCGACGTTGAACCACACCGGCGAATTGAACGCGCCATGTTGATGCAGGCAAAGCCACGAGAGATCGCGATAAAACCGCTCGCCGTCGGCGGGTGAGGCAAAGTAACCATCTTCGAGGCCCCAATCGGCAATCGTCCGCACGACGCGATGAATGAGTTGCTTGACGCTATACTCGCGCTGATCGGTGCCGACTTCGCCGTAGAAGTATTTGCTGCAAATGACGTTCGTGGCCAGTTGCGACCAGAACGAGGGCACCTCGCAGTTGGTCTGCTCGAACAGCACCTCGCCACTCTCGCCCTTGATCGCCGCTGAGCGGATTTCCCAGTTGACGGTATTGAACACGTCGTCCACGTCGGTCGGACAGAACGCGGCATCGACCTTCAGTCGGCCATGAAACTTCTTCGCCGCCGTGGGATTCTTGCCAACTTCTGTACCATGGGGTGCCATGCGGGGAGCCTTGGGGACACGAGACATTCCTAGATCAATTGTAGCCACAGCCATACCTCCTGTTTGGATTACTGGCTCCTGTTATGGGAGCTAGAAAAGGGCATCCTTACCAATTATAATGAACAAACGTACACACTGCACGCCTTGTGGATCGGCCACCCATGCCAATCAACTGCAATCCATCCGGTAGGCCGCTCGGTTAACCGGGCCGCTGTTGGTCCCGTGAGGCGATTGGTCCACTACCAGATATTGGGGCTGTTAGGGGATTGACTCGACAAAATCGAGTGAAAATTCCAGTCGAACCACAACATGTAGTGGGTGATGCCCATCAAGCTACTACATGCTGTTGTTTGAGGGAGACGATCATACACCTCGCGGGCGGTTCGTCAATCTGATTTTGTGGTTTTCCTAACGTGCTAGCACACAACACCTTGTGTCGATTGTTAAGTGCTAGCAAAGACATCGTTGAGATAATGTGAAGAAAACCCAAGGCCCGTCGAGCCCGCTTCAGCGGGCGGCGACTCGGCACCTCCACTCGAACCGCAGGCACCACTAGCCGTCACCGCTAATCCTCGCGAAACTCCTCCCACCGCACCCCCAATTTCCGCATCCGGGCTCGCAGGGTATGTGGGTTGATCCCCAAGATGCGGGCGGCACCCCGCCTCCCATCCACCCGGCCCTGAGTGGCGACAAGTGCCCGTTCGATATGCGATTTCATCGCGGCATCGAGCGTCGGCAAGGAAGAACTTTCATCACCCCCCCGATCGCCATTCGAGCGGCGCTGCTGTGGCAAGGCCATGATCGGCCCCCCCGCCCCAAGTGCCGCCGCGATTTCCAAGCTCTTGCCATTGCCCAGGATCGCGGCCCGATCAATCACCGCGCCAAGCTCGCGAATATTCCCCGGCCAGGGATAGTTAATCAGTAACTTCATGTCCCCGCTCGTCGGTTCAACATACGTCAGCCCAAACCGATTCGCGGCGCGATGGGCGAAATGTTGGGCGAGCGCGGGGATATCTTCGCTCCGCTCCCGCAGCGGTGGCAACAGAATCGGAAACACGTTGATGCGATACCATAAATCCTCGCGAAACGTGCTAGCCTGCACCATCGCGGCAAGATCACGATGCGTCGCCGCCACGATCCGCACGTCGATGTTTAGCAATTCTTGTCCACCAACGCGCTCGACTTGATGATCTTGCAGCACGCGCAGCAGCCGCACCTGGGCCGGCAACGGCAGTTCGCCAATCTCGTCAAGAAACAGCGTTCCCCCATCGGCCCGTTCAAACCAACCTTGCCGCAAGTCGGCTGCCCCGGTGAAGCTCCCCTTCTCGTGGCCGAATAAATGAGAATCGATCAATTCCGTGGGAATCGCACCACAATTGACACGGATGAACGGCCCCGACGCTCGCGGCGAGCCATTGTGAATCGCCCGCGCGGCGACTTCCTTGCCGGTGCCCGTGTCACCCAAAATCAAGACGGGCACGTCGGAATTGGCCACCAGCGCGACACGCTCCATCACATGCCGCAGGCCCGTGTCGGCACCGACCACGGCATCACTCATTTCTTGCCGACCGAGTCGAGTGAGCAACGTGCGCCGATCCGCTTCCGCCGCTTCGCGTAATTCCAAGAGCTCATGCAACCGGCGATCATTTTCGAGTGCCACGGCGAAAGGCTCCAAAAGTTGTTTCAACATGCGGGCATGCGCCGCCAAAAAATTTTCACCTTCATGCGCGGCGAGCACGATGGCACCCCCCGGCCCGTCGGATCCCATGAGCGGCCCGGCCAACAGATCGAGGTTCGTCTGATGCGGCACCAGCAGTGACAGCTCGGGCGAATTCTTACCCAAGCGGCCATGCACAATCTGTCCCGCGCGCGACCATGTCACCAGCCGCCGCCATTGAGAGGTTGTGCAGTGAGTTGGAGCAGCCAACGCGTAGGTTTGCGGCGCAACCCCCACGGCAGTGACACTTTTCGCTGGCGTGTCGAACCGTAAGACGGTGAGCGAGGCCAAGGGAAGATGCTCGGCCAGCATCTCAGCAAGCGTGAGGGCCGACTCACGAATTTCAATATGGCGGCAGGCCTCGCGCCACACATCGAGCAACAAATCTTGAAAGGTAGTCTTCATCAGATCATCAAAATATAGGATATGCAACAGAAATATAGCACATATAACAGTATTCTACCTATTGTATATCATAGATCATGGATTGATAGGCCGCTTTTCTTGCTAGCTGTGCCGTTTTTCGCGGTTTCTTGCCAAACACTCCAACTGGCACGCCACATGCTTATTGAGCTCGCCAGCCCACAAGGGCCACATCCCGCCTCTTGCAGGACAAGGATGCCTGACCGTTCTCACTCTTACAGAATTCTGTCATGAAAACATCACAAACAAATCGTGTCTGGCTCTCACCACTTGTGGTCCCTGGCCTCTTGCTAGTCGGATTTATTGGCTGCAATAAGGCGAACTCAAGTTCGACCCCAGCAGCCAAACCCGGCAAGCAAATCAACCTGCTCAATGTTTCTTACGATCCCACGCGTGAATTCTACAACGAGTTCAACGAGTCGTTTGCCAAACACTGGAAACTCAAGACCGGCGACGATGTCACGATCGAACAATCTCATGGTGGTGCTGGCAAGCAAGCCCGCGCGGTCATCGACGGCCTGGAAGCCGACGTGGTGACACTCGCCCTCGCCTATGATATTGACGCGATCGCCGAGAAGGCCCAATTGCTTGATCCCGAATGGCAGAAGGAATTGCTTTACAATAGCTCCCCCTACACCTCGACCATCGTGTTCTTGGTACGGAAGGGCAATCCGAAGGGAATCAAGGACTGGGGCGATCTTACGCAAGAGGGCGTGGAAATCATCACCCCGAATCCCAAGACCAGTGGTGGCGCTCGTTGGAACTATCTCGCCGCCTGGGGTTACGCACTCAAGAAAGAACTCGGCGGCTTTGAAAAGCTGGCCGACGAATCCGCGAAAGACGAAGTCGCCGCGGCCCAGGTGAAGGCCAAGGAGTTCGTGACCGAGTTGTTCAAGCACGTTCCCGTACTCGACTCCGGAGCCCGTGGCTCGACCAATACTTTCGTGCAGACGGGCATTGGCGACGTGCTGTTGGCCTGGGAAAACGAAGCGTTCTTAGCCGTTGAAGAAGCCGAGAAATCGGGCAATGACGAACTGGAAATCGTGGTTCCCTCGCTGAGCATCTTGGCCGAGCCTCCCGTGGCGGTGGTCGACAAAGTCGCCGCCAAGCATGGCACCACGGAAGTCGCCAAGGCGTATCTAGAACATTTGTATTCACCCCAAGGCCAGCAATTGGCAGCCAAGCACTTCTATCGGCCCGCGATTGAAAAAGCAATCACCGCCGAACAGCGTAAGCAGTTTGTCGACGTTGAATTGTTCCAAATCGACGATGTCTTCGGCAGTTGGAAAAAGGCTCAGAAAGAACATTTCGACGACGGTGGCGTGTTTGACAAGATTTATCAGCCAGGAGAATGATCAAATCCCCCTCCCCTAGCCCCTCCCGCAAGGGAGGGGGATTAAAAAATCAGGAAACGTCGCCATGGCCTTTAAGTTCAAATCACACTCCGTCCTCCCCGGCTTCGGGCTTACGTTGGGCTATACCCTGACGTATCTGAGTTTGATCGTGCTGATCCCGCTGGCCGCGTTGTTCCTCAAGTCGGCGTCGCTTCCCTGGGAGAAGTTTTGGCATGCCGTCACCGAGCCCCGGGTGATGGCATCCTACCGGCTCACCTTTGGCGCGTCGTTTGTCGCGGCTACGATCAACGCGGTGCTGGGGTTCGTGGTGGCTTGGACGTTGGTTCGCTACCGCTTTCCCGGTCGTAAGTTTATCGATGCGATTGTTGATCTGCCGTTCGCGCTGCCAACCGCCGTATCGGGTATCGCTTTGACCGCGATTTTCACGCGCAATGGTTGGCTCGGCCAATACTTGGAGCCGCTGGGAATCAAAGTCGCCTTCACGCCGTTGGGGATCACCATCGCGCTCGTGTTCATCGGTTTGCCGTTTGTCGTGCGAACCTTGCAGCCCGCGCTCGAAGAACTCGATGGCGAGTTGGAAGAGGCGGCGGCGAGCTTGGGGGCTTCGCGTTGGAAAACTTTCTACCGCGTGTTGCTCCCCACCGTGATGCCCGCCTTGGTCACCGGCTTTGCCTTGGCGTTTGCTCGGGCGGTGGGTGAATACGGCTCGGTGGTTTTCATCTCGGGCAACATGCCGATGAAAACCGAAATCACGTCGCTGCTCATCATCACCAAGCTCGAACAATACGACTTCGCCGGGGCGAGTGCGATCGCCGTGGTGATGCTGCTCGCTTCGTTTGCGATTTTATTCGCGATCAACGTGCTGCAATGGCATTTCGGTCGTCGGATGCGAGGGGCGATGTAAGATGAATTCCGCAACCAACGCAGCCTTGGGTGGCAAGAGCAAGCACGAAACGCGCGATCCGCGCTGGGTGCAAGTGTTGCTGATTACCCTCACCGCGGGCTTTATCGGCACACTACTGTTGTTCCCACTGGCCGTGGTGTTCGTCGAAGCGTTCAGTGACGGCTGGCGCGGCTACGTGGCCAGCTTCGATGATCCGGCTGCTTGGCAAGCCATCAAGCTCACGCTGATCGCGGCGGGAATTTCGCTGCCGCTGAACCTCGTGTTCGGACTCATGGCCGCTTGGGCGATCACCAAATTTGATTTCCCCGGCAAGAGTTTGTTGATCTCGCTGATCGACCTCCCGTTTGCGATCTCGCCGGTGATCTCCGGCTTGATCTACGTGCTGATGTTTGGTTTGCAAGGTTGGATGGGGCCGTGGCTCAAGGAGCACGATATTCAAATCATTTTCGCGGTGCCGGGCATTGTCCTGGCCACGGTGTTTGTGACGTTTCCCTTCGTGGCCCGCGAGTTGATTCCGCTCATGCAGGAACAAGGGAGCGAAGAAGAACAAGCGGCTCTCTCACTGGGAGCCAATGGCTGGCAAACGTTCCGCCGGGTGACACTCCCCAACATCAAGTGGGCTCTGCTGTACGGAGTGATTCTGTGCAACGCCCGCGCGATGGGGGAGTTCGGCGCGGTGGCGGTGGTCTCGGGCAGTATTCGCGGCAGAACCAACACTTTGCCGCTGCATGTCGAGATTCTTTACAACGAATACAACGCGGTCGCCGCGTTTGCGATGGCCTCGCTACTGGCCTTGCTGGGCCTCTTGACGCTTGCCGCCAAATCCTACCTCGAGTGGCAAGTCAGACAGCAACTTCGCCTGACCCTCACCTCCCCGTTTGAAACTTGAGCCGCCCACGGCAGAGAGTCAACACATGAGTATCGAAGTACAACATGTCAGTAAGACATTCGGCAACTACAAAGCGCTCGACGATGTCAACCTCAAGGTCAACGATGGGGAACTCATCGCGCTGTTGGGTCCATCGGGTTCGGGCAAGACAACGCTACTGCGCATTATCGCCGGATTGGAAACGCCTGACGAAAATCAAACCAAGCACGACCAAGCCACGGTGATGTTCCATGGCGAGGACGTCGCCCGCCAGCGCGTGGGCGAGCGGCACGTCGGCTTCGTGTTTCAACACTATGCATTATTCAAACACATGAGCGTTTTTGAAAATATCGCGTTTGGTTTGCGGGTCCGCCCACGGGATCAACGGCCTGCGAAGGAAACGATCACCAAGAAAGTCAACGAACTATTAAAGCTGATTCAACTCGAAAATTTTGGCAACCGCTACCCCGCTCAGCTATCGGGGGGGCAGCGACAGCGGGTGGCCTTGGCCAGAGCGCTCGCCATCGAGCCGCGAGTGTTGCTCTTGGACGAACCGTTCGGAGCGCTCGATGCCAAGGTGCGGCAAGGCCTGCGGAATTGGTTGAGAAAACTACACAACGAGATTCATGTGACCACGATTTTGGTAACCCACGACCAAGAAGAAGCCCTGGAAGTCGCCGACCGCGTGGTCGTGATGAACCAGGCCAGGATTGAGCAAGTTGGCTCGCCGGCCGAAGTGTTCCATCACCCCGCCACCGAGTTTGTGATGGATTTCCTCGGCCAAGTGAACGTCTTTCGAGGACGGATCGAGGGTGGCCGGGCCGTGGTCAGTGGCATGCAAATCGACTCGCCGGCGCTCGTGGCCGGCAAGACCGGGGCGGCCAACGTGTATGTCCGACCGCATGAACTGAACATCGAACGAGAAATGAACGGGGCTCCCGCGCTCTCAGCCACCGTCATGCGGATCAATCCGGCGGGTTCGCTCGCCAAGGTCGCCTTGGCCACGAGCGAGGGGAGCCACATTCAGGTCGACTTGCCATTTGATCGCTTCAAGGAGTTGAAATTGGAAACGGGTGAGCGGGTGTATGTGTCACCCAAACAAGTGCGAGTGTTCGCACCGGAATACGAGATTTAGAGCGAGCCGCCGGGCTTGTCTCGGCGGGTTTAACCCGTGGGCTCGCCACAAAGGAAAAAACTCATGAGTGTTTCCGAAACGAAAACCAATGGTGTCACTCCCTTTGCGGCACGCGATAGCGACTGGCAACAAATTCAGGATGCCTTGCGTGGTCTGCGTTACGGATCGGTGAACATCATCGTGCAGGACGGTGTCATCGTTCAAGTTGATCGCACCGAAAAGCGCCGCTTACGCCACTCAGCAACAAGCAATGCGAGCGCCAGCAATTCAACCGCCAACGGCCAACAGCGGGCGTGTTAAAGCCAAATTAAAAATTCTGACCCATGCCGACTCGCTCCAGCGAGAGGCTTCTTAAAAAAATATCGTGACCGACTGATTTCTCCAGAGGTCGCGAGATCCACTCCAGTGTGCCACGCACGAGTCGTACTAGCCGCAGGCGGTAGCCGGCGGCGAGTTGCCGTCTCAACCGCCGGCTACCGCCTGCGGCTAACAAAATCATGGACCCATCCCGCACACTCACTAGAAAAGGATTTCACCATGACCTGTTGTTGTCGCTCAATCACGTTCGCCTAAACCCAAAAAACTAACGATCACATAACCATAAGATTCGGAGTATTAAAATGTCTGAAACCAACTCAAACCAACGGAGTGCCGATGCCGACCTGCTCACGCGGGTTGGCATTGCCCTCACCTTGCGGCTGCGGCACACCCTGCACGCCGTTCACATTCACGTCGACAAAGGCACGGTCACGCTGCGGGGCATGGTGCCGACGTTCTACGATCGCCAACTCGCGATTGAAGTCACCCGCCGCGTGGCGGGTGTCCGCCGTGTGTTGGATGAGCTGACCGTCGCCAGCCAGCACGGCAGCCAGATCGATGAGACCAAAGCTCGCCGAGCGGAAAACCCTCGCAGTTTAGAAGCCACGAACGCCGTACGCGGGGCCGGAACAGAATCCGCCCGACGTTCGTTGGCTTCGGCTTCGTCGCAGCGACCACAACCAGCCCAGAGTTGGCGCAACCTGTTTGCCAACGCCGCTACCGTGCTGCGAGGCTTGTTTTTGTCGCTCGCTGTGTTGCTCGCCGTGGGGTGCGGCGAGGCTGCGCTCGAAAAGCTACCGGTCTATCCCGCCAAGGGTTCCATCACCTTCAAGGGCAAGCCGATTCCAGGGGCGATGATTACTTTGCACCCCACGACCCCTGTCGAGAATGTGCCCAATCCTCAGGCCAACGTGTCGAAGGATGGCACGTTCAGCATCAGAACCTATGGCGCGGAAGAAGGAGCGCCCGAGGGCGACTATAAGCTTACCGTCCTGTGGTACAAGCCGATTGTCAATGGTCCCGATTTCACCTCAGGGCCGAACGTGATTCCCCAAAAGTTCACCAAGCCTGAGACAACGAGCATCGAAATCAAGATCGCTGCGGGCAAGAACGATCTGCCCACGATTCAACTCTAACCACTTTATTTCAGAATTAGTCAACTAACTTTCTTTACGAGGGATAAATTTCATGTCACGCAAACAAAAACAATCGAGTTGGAATGGGGGCTTTACCTTGGTCGAGCTCCTGGTGGTGATTGCCATCATTGGTGTCCTGGTCGCTCTGCTGCTGCCAGCAATCCAAGCCGCTCGCGAAGCCGCGCGTCGGACGCAGTGCATCAACAACCTCAAGCAGGTCGGCCTCGTTGTACAGAATTATCACGACGCTAAGAAAGTGGTGCCTGTGAGCTTCCGACCCGTGGGTTTGACACCCTTGCCACGTATCGCTGCCATTACCAACATGCTCCCCTACTTTGAGCAAGGGAACTTGCGGAGCCAGTTTAATTTGGCACTCAACTGGAGCCATATTGACAATCGGGCCGTCGTGAACACCCCCATCCCCACGTTGCAATGCCCGTCAGACCCCGAAAGCACTACTCGGCTGGACGGTCTTCCTGAAGCGAGTCCTTGGACGGACAACATCTCGTCCCCCACGTCCTACTCACCCACGGTTTGGGTGGATAAGCGTTTGGCAGACCTCGGTTTAGTCGATAAGACGAATGTTGACAGCAATGGCAATGCCCTCGATGCCCCCGGCATTATGGAATACCAGAATCAGAAAGTGAACTTTAAGACGGTGGCCGACGGTCTCTCCAATACGATTCTGTTTGCTGAATCCGCGGGACGGCCTGCCCGGTATTTTAAGGGGAGTATCGCCAACAACGACCTGACCACGTCCCGAGTGAATTCCGGGGGTTGGTGCCGCCCTGCTTCGGACTTGCTGATCCAAGGCTGGGACATCGCAAATGATAGGCCCATTGGCACGACCGCCATCAATGCCACCAATGGCGAAGACATTGTCGCCTCGGGCTATCCCCATCCCTATTTGACTACCTACGGCACGGGCGCGCCTTATGCGTTCCATGCCGGCGTGAACAACCACGCCTTTGGCGATGGCTCGGTTCGCTCGATTAGCGAGGACATCGACATCCGCGAATACGCACGACTCGTAACCCGCGATGGAGGAGAGATCATCAACAATCAGCTCTAAGTCGTTATTTGATGAATATCGAAAGAGGTGCAAAGCCCGGGGATCGCACTCCCCGGGTTTTGTTTTTGCGCGGTTGCTACCCTACCAAGTACCGTAAGCTGACAACTGCCTTAGAACGTGTTTTGAAATTACTGGATACTTATTTGAGCCGCAACGCGCTAGCGTCGGGTAATTCCGCGCACGGCCTCAAATTCCAATAACCCGACGCTAGCGCGTTGCGGCTCAGGCAATTTCAAAACACGCTCTTAGAAACCACCTACCGCCACTGACACCGCCTGCTTTGATGCCAAGCTTTCTCCCGGATCGCGTTGCGACCCGGCTACGGCTGCTACGAATGCTTCCCATCCACCCGCTCGCCCGAGCCATTCCCGTTCGTGTGCCCATTGGCCACCACACGTACGCCTGGTTGCGGCCACTTTTCGGGCCAGCTTTTCACGTACACGTCGGTCTGCGGGTAGGCCATTTCGAGTTTCGCCGCCGCGAATTTGCGATTGATGGCCGTGTTGAGGTCATGGATCGTTTGCAAACGCTTTTCCATGTTGGGTAGAAAACATCTGAGCGTAAAATCGAGCGTGCTCGCCCCGAAGCCGTCGAACGTCGCCATTGGCTCCGGTTCCTTGAGAATCAAGGGGTGTTCGCTGGCGGTGTCCCTGAGCAAGCGACACGCTAACTCGGTGTCCGATCCATACGCAATTCCCACCTTGATCTCGATGCGATTGGTCGAATCGCTGAGCGTCCAATTCAACAGCCGCTCGGTGATCAAATCCTTATTCGGCACAATATATTCCTTGCGGTCGGGATCGAGAATCGTGGTGGCGCGCATCCGAATGCGACTCACCACCCCCGTCTTTTCGCCGAGGGTGACGATATCTCCCACGCGAATCGGCCGCTCGAACAGCAGAATGATCCCGGACACGAAGTTGGCGAAAATCTCCTGCAAGCCAAAGCCCAAACCCACGCCCATCGCCGCGACTAGCCATTGGATACTCGTACCATTGAACCCCAGCGACGAATAGGCCATGGCGAGGCCAATCGCCACCAACACATAGCGGCTAATGCTCGTGATCGCATAGCGCGAACCGCTGTCGAGCGGCAACCGCTGCAAGACGGCAAATTCCATCAGCGCCGGCAGATTACGCACCGCAATAAATGTCACTACCAACACCAATAAGAATTGCAACAACTCGCCCCACTTAAGCGGGTTGGTAACGTTCGGTCGTGGAAAGATCGGTTCTTGGCCAAAGTAAGAGAGCGCGGGTAACATCTCGCCCCACACAAACCACGCCGACACCAAACCAGCGACGACCAACCCGGTCAGCACCAACTTCGATGTCTGTTCCCCGAGGGCTACCAGATCGACCGAATCTTCCCCCAGCTCGGCCACGGAGATCGCCGGGGACTCGTCGCTCGCGGGATTAACCGCGGCCAGGGCGGCGGCTTGCGCCCGTTTTTGCTTGGCTTGCTCGCGGGCCAACCGCCGCCGATTCACCAGGATCCAACGCTTCGTCAGTCCCCCCACCACCAACAGCGACAACACCAACCCCGCCGTTTGCAACAGCCGCACCGACAACTGCTGCGCCGTGTAGTAATAACCTACGAGCGCCAAGAGGGCCAACAACACGGGCAGCACCGTCACGAGCGGAGACCAAACGTGAAACAGTTGCGACGCGCCGGTTTCCGCATTGTTCATGAGTAACTGCCGAAACGGACTCTGCCGCGAAAGCAGCACCCGGTACGACGCGAACGCCATCAACAACATCACCACCACGAAGCCGGCCCGACCTAGCGACGAGCTCCATAACTTTTCGACGTTCTGCACTTCCAATCCCGTGAGCCACACCACCAGCGGCAGACACGCCCAAATCAGCCAGCGGACATGGCGACGCACTTGCAGCAAACACGATTGGGGCCAATTGAAATGCGCGTCGGCGAGTCCCCCCGAGCGGCACAAATGACGCACCAATTCCAACAGCAACAAACACAAAGCCGTGAATTGCAAACTCACCGACAGCGACCGCACGAATTCCGATTCATTCAGCGGACTGTCCATCCACCAACCCAAGAATCCAAAAAACAACGGCCAGGGAAGTGCCATTAAGAGCGTGATCCACGTTGCTTCGACCGAGGGCCAAAAATCGGTGCTCGTCCGCTTGGCGGCATGTTCGCCAATTGCGCGCAGCCGATTACGCAACCGCCGGTGCATGTAAACCGAAAACACCAGCACCACGCCAAACAGTGCCACCGCCAGCGGCGAACTCCCCGACTTCGTCCACAACGCCGTCAGCGCGGAACGCCAATTCGCGGGGTCCATCGTCCAAGCCACGGCCTCCCCGGCGATCGGCCAATCGGCCAGTCGAGGCAACGACGTGCTGCGAATCCACAGCACATGCTCGGTGATCAAGTTGGCGTAGTCGTTGGCGGTGCTGCGGAGCTGATCTTCCGCCGCCGACAACTCGGTCAGTTGACGCGCGTAGGTGTCGTAAGTTTTGATCGTGGAATCAAGAATCTTGAGCTCGTCGGCCAGCAACTCACGCACTTCCCGCTCCGCGGCGGCACGCTGCTCGGCCGGAACATCAGCGAGAATCTTGGCTACGCGGTGCTCAAGATCGGCATCCACAATTGTCGAGCGACGGTCGATCAAGTCATACCATTCATAAGTGACGTCGCTCTGTTCCTGCGCGCGCAAGGCCATTCGGCGGCTAATCGCCCGGCAATCCGGCAGCAATTCTTGCTGCTGACGGAGTTGCTGACCGTTGGCCTCATTCAATTCCACGGCACCTAAACGCTCTTTGCTCCGCTCGAATTCTTTCGCCAGGTTCTCCCGCTCGTGGATGACTTGCGCTTTTTCGTCGGTAATGATGGTATTCTTTTCGGCGATCTCCACCTGCTTATTCGCCAGCTTCTCATTGCTTTTCGCCAGTTCGGTGATGGCCTGGGGGCGTTCCACTGCCGCCGTCCGTGTCGCTTTCGAGGCTTGCAATTCCGCCTCGGCCAAGCGGCGACTTTCAATCAAATCGCGTAACTCCGCCTCTTTCTTTTCTTCCTGCGCCAGAAACTTCGCCCGATAATCGCGCCGCACCTGCACCAAGTCGGGACTCTTGGAAAAATACTGCCGCTGCTTTTCCATTTCCTCCAGCGACATCTTCAGCGCTGCCGCCCGACTCCACAGATAATTCCGCTGGGCATTGGCCAACACGTCAGTCGTATCCTTGGCCGCGAATTCGCCATATTGCGAACTCACCTTCTCTAGCTCTTGCTGCTTCTCGACGACTTGTTGCGGCAACTCCGCCAAGCGCGTCTGGCGGTTTTTCGGTTGCTTGTCCGATTTCGCCAAATCCTCGCGGGCTTGCTGAACAATCTGCTCCTGCTTGGCGAGCTCTTCTTCGAGCGCCGCCAAATCCCCCTCGAACTTAAAGGGCTCATCGGCCGCGGGGAGAGTGGCAAGACGATCTTGGAAGTCCTTGAGTTCTAACTCGTATTTCACCGAGTTGGCATCGTGACGCAGTTTCGCCTTGTGATACTCTTCCCAACTCGCCAAAGAATCGAGTGCCTTCTGATAGAACTCAGTCGCCTGGCGGCGATCTTCCTCCGCCAGGCCCGAAGATTCCAGGGAGGCGAGTTTCTGGCGAAACTCCTCCTGGCTTTGTTGAACTTCCGCAGGTGTCAGCAGGTCCGAGTCATCAGACCTGGCCTCGGCCACGATCGACTCCGCGGCCTTTTCATCGGAAGCAGGCTGTGTCTGCGCCCACGCACTGCAACTGATCGCCAAAAAGAATGCGCAGGTCACTAACCTGCGCCAAAAAAAATCATTACGTTGAAACATCCGTTTTCAATCCTTTCGAGGCTCATCCAAAGCCAAGTCCCCATTGTCCCGCGAAGTGGCAAACCGACTCAAGCCCAGGGCTGGCACTCCCTGGGTCAACAGCGCATCTTGGGTCACGAGCGCTGGGAACCCAACAAATATACCGGTTGAATCCGCGCTAGCTTGCTAGCACCCCAACCAACCCTCACGACGCGCGCAGTGACTATCCCAACAACTCCGGATTCAGCCGCCAAAGCACCACATTCAGCACGGCGGCAAACGACACCCACGCGAGATAAGGCACAAGCAACAGACATGCCACAGGCCGCACCCGCCAGAAGGCGACCATCGTCGCCACGATCAGCGCCCACAGCAAGATAATTTCCAACGACGACCACGCCCCCTGCTGCCAAGCAAAGAACAGCCAACTCCACAGCGCATTGGCCACCAGTTGCGCGAGAAACAACCCCAGCGCGACTCGCTGCCGCGCGAAGCCTCCCTCGCGCCACACCAACCACGCCGCAATCGCCATCAGCAAATACAACAGCGTCCACACCGGCCCAAACACCCAAGCCGGCGGTGCCCAATTCGGCAAGGTGAGCTCTCGATAAAACTCCGGCGCATTCGCCGACGCCCACCCCCCAATCGCCGCCGCGAAGAAGCAGAGCACGATCCAACCAATCAGCCCACCAATTTGTTTTAGCATGATTTGTATCTCCATATTTGTCATCCCGAGGGAGGCTCGCCGACCGAGGGATCTAGCTTGCGGCACGGTATCACAAGGAAAACGAGTAAGACGAGAACCCAGGTTTTTCAAGTCGCCATATTTTCCAGTTGGGAGCAGTTGGCTTGTTTCAGATTGACATTCATGGATACCCTACCGCACCGCCGACACCACAAAATACCGCTTGCTCGGCATAATCTTCAAGCCACTCCACTCCTCCGCCAGATGCCCTTCATACCACGCGGGACTCTTCGTCACCAACAACAATTGCCCGCCAGGTTTCAAACTGAGCCGCGCGGCAGCGACAAACCGTTCCGCGATTTCAAAGTCCGCGAAGTACGGCGGATTGGCCAGCGCGAAATCGAACGTCCCCGCATCGGCATAGTCACCCGACGCGTTCAGTTCCGCGCTGACATTCGTCAAGCCATTGAGCGCCGCGCCCAATTGAGTACATTCCACCGCCCGCGCGCAGCTATCCACCGCATGAACTTGCGCGGTCGGTTCCCGCGCGGCCAGCGCCAGGCTCACCGTCCCCGCGCCGCAACCGATGTCGAGTATCCGCGTGTTCGGCTCGACTTTGGCAGCTTCCAACAATTGCCGGGCACCCGGATCGATATGCCGATGCGAAAACACGCCGGGCCGACTCACGGCTTTGATGAGTCGCTCCCCATCCCGAAACACAAACTCCGCGCGAAAGTTTTTCAGCTTTTTGATCGGTTCATGCTTCGCGGCGACGTAAACCATCGCATCGTCAAAAGCGTGCTTGGTCACTTTCTTGAACAATGCTGAAAGTTGCTCGCGGAGCCACTCATCACGCGGATTATCCGTCGCCGCGACGAGTTTGCCGCCAATCCGCAACCGCTCTGCCGCGCTCTGAATCAAATCACGAGTCAACTCCGCCTCACCCCGCATGGAAAACGGCAACACGGCAAGATCGATGTCTTGCTCGGGAAAATCGCTCTGGCAAACGAGCACCAGATTACCAAGTGGCTTTTCAGGCGTTGCCAAATGTTGCTGATGTTGGTCAAGAAACCAACACACCACTTGCACCGAGGGTCGTTCCGTGGCAAGTTCCATCGCGGCCTGCGCGCGTCCCACGGTGATACAAAGAATCTGCTCGCCAACATGCGTGCGAGTAATTTCGAGAGCGCGCTGCTCGGCGGGTCTGGGAGGGAGTTGTGAGATCAAGAAAGATTTTCGCCTCACTTCGCCGCGATGAGCTCCTCGGCGGATACTCCAATGTCACGAGCAATTTTTCTCAGCAAAATTGGCGAAATGTCTTGGCCGTGATGAAAGGGAACCGTCGTGCAGCGGCCATCAGAATGGCGAAACTGTTTGTGAGAACCACGCTGCCGCACCTCAACGAAGCCAAGAAACTCGAGGCGTGACACAACTTCGCGCGGCTTGAGCACCGGCAAAGTCGACACTAGACACCCACTTCCAGAGTTTGAATACCCACAAACTCGGACTCGAGGGTTGGAGCTCCGTCCTCTAGTAACATCACAACAACTTCAATCAGATTGGAGTGCAACTCATCGAGAGTCGATGCCTGTGAATGAGCGCCAGGAAAACCCGGAACGTACCCGACGTAGAGATGAGTGTCTGGGCAATGCTCAATGACGGCCGTAAACTTTTGCATGGCAAAATCTAACCCGTGATCTTGCCAATCTTGACCCGAGTCAGCACCGAGCGATGGCCCGTCTTGCGGCGCGAATTCTTGCGGCGGCGGAACTTTTGCACCACCAGCTTCTCGCCCTTGTCGGCACCCAACACTTCGGCGGCCACGCTCGCGCCGGCCACCGTCGGGGCACCCAGCTTCAGATCGCCCGTCCCCGTCGAGATCGCCAGCACCTTGTCAAAAGTCAGCTTTTCACCGGCCGACAAATCGCGGAAGTCGATCGTGAGCTCTTGACCTTCTTCGACTTTGAATTGTCGTCCACCATCCAAGATGATTGCGTACATGGCTGATAACCTACTAAAAAATCGGTGAAAAAACTTGATGCTGGCTAAGCAAGCTTCCCCTGTGAGGGGCGCGGCAATTCGCCAAACTCCACAATCTACCTGAGCCCACCCGGCCTGTCGAGGGGTGGTTTTTCACGGCTGATACCCGCCATTCCTGCTGAGCTGTCAACGTAGGCCGGAACAAGCCGTGCGCAGTTCCGGGATTGACAACTTCTTTTTGCCGGAACTTCGTGAAACTCGTTCCCGACTACCCACTCCGACCGCATTCAACTCACCCAAACACCCGTTCCAGCATTGCGTCATCCAGCCACAACTCGTCGCCAGCGCTGGCAGTGGCATGGCGCCCCCGCGAGGAAATCGAGGCGTCGAGCACGCGCGTTTGCGCTGGTGTCGCGACCGTGGCCTTCGGATCGGGGAGACCGTCCAATACTACGGTGCGCCGGATCACCAACGCTTCGCCATCTGGGTCCGGCTCATCGGCAAGCCAGCCGCTGAATAACTCCGCATCAGCCAACACCGCATCGGCAACGGCTGCCAACTCCGAGGTTGCGGCTTGACCATAGCTCGCTTGCCAGGCCGCTAAATCACCGGGATCGACATCCCCCCGTTGCCAGGCGAGAAAATCACGACCGTCGACATCATCGTCCTGGTCGAAATCAGCCGAAGGAGCTGGTGGATACGTTGCTTGCCAAGCCGCCAAATCACCGGCATCGACATCGCCGTCGCCGTTGCTGTCTCCCTGAGCGGGCAAGGCTCCGGAAGTTGTTCCCGCCCCTCGCTGCCAAGCGAGAAAATCGCGACCGTCGACATCATTGTCCCGGTCAAAATCCGCGTTCACCACCGGCACCGCGGGATCAACTTCGTTTTCTGATTGTGTGGGATTGTTGATGCGGCCCATGAAGCTGATCGTCGACGTGACATTGTCGCGAATCATAAAGTGGAAGGGACGGTCCGCCGCGAATGAGTCATAATCGTTATGCACCCACACGCCGAATTTCCACTCGCGACTACCCACGAAGTACGTGTGATAGTCGGCCACGCGGAGATTGTAAACCGACTCGGAAGTGTCGGTGTGCAAGACTCTCTCCACCTCAATCCAATCACCGTGATTGGTTGACAGTCGATCTTCGACCTTGATCTCTCCGGCCGGTATCCAGCCGCGCCCTCGCACAAAGAAGCGGTGTGGGGCCGTCGTGCGAATCGTCTGTCCGCCGACTTGCAGTTCCACAAGATTCGCTTCGCCGTGGAACAACCGTTCGATCATGCGCGGCTCAACACCACCCTCCAGATTGTGCTCGTCGCGCGCAAGCACATAGTCGCCGGCCTGCAGTTCTTCGATCCGCTTCTCGCCATCAGGAGTCAGCACGGGGGTTCCTGCCGCAAAGCACAACGCGAATTCCACCTCGGTCGCGGCGGCGGCTTCGGTCCCCTGCTCGTTAACCGTCAAAGTCGCCTTGTGAAAGACTTTTCGGATATGCACTTCATCGTCGGTCATCTCCGAGAAGTCGGCACCACCACCAAATGCGGTAGGCATTCCCAACCCACTCAAGAGATTGTTGAATTCGGTGGATACCGTGATCTCAAACTTGGGCAGCAGGATGTCGTCCGTGTAGGACAGTCCGCGAGGACTTTCGAACCATTCATCAATGTCTGCCAACACGCTGGTTGAAAGGGTTTGGTTCGACCATCCCGTTGGCACAACAAAGACCATCGACGAGTCGCCCCCTTGGAACGGCAGCTCCAACACTTGAAATCCGCCGATCGTGGTACGAAACACGTTGGCCTGCGTCAGCATCATCGGTGTTTCGACGTAGTAGTCATCTGATTCTTCGTCATATTCTCGCAGATAGAAATACCCTTGCTGCTGCGTGTATTCTGGATCAAACGGCTGTTGCCACAGCGCCTTGAAATACAAAGCGTTGGTCAGCACCATCACCGTATCAGGAGTGAGATTACTCACCAGGTCTTCAATCTTGCCATTCGTTTGATCGTAAACCCAATCATTGATAATGTCTTCCGCCAGCGCGGGATTGCCATAGTCGACACCCTGGGCATACCCATCGTAGTCATTCTCCACGATGTTCACGAAACCGCTTTTCAGCGGCGAACCAATTTGTGGCCACATCGCATTCGCCACGGAGATTTCAAACCCTGCAAGCGGGTCGGCCTGCGACTCAAGCAACGAGATCAAAGCACCGTACGAAGAGTGAATGCCCGGCTCCGCGCCCACATGCAACACATCGGCCATTTCCGACGCAGTCTGACCGGCGGCGCCCGCGTAGGCCATGGTTAACGCGGACGCCACGCTCAAGGGCGAGAAGAACAGATTGCCCTCCTCATTCTGCATATGCTCGTACACGTCGTAAGCAAAGAGATTGATCGCCTCCGCAGCCCGCGTCGCGGAAAGCAAGCGACGGTCCTCCAGAAGCTCCACGCGTAGCTGCCGAGGACGGCACGGATCCTGCCGCCCAGATCGACTTGGCAAACGAGTGCCTTGAGACATGATGAGAGGTTCTCCGCTGCCGTAAACTTGAGGACGAGTCGTGGCGTACTGAGCACAATCAACCGCTAGAAAGTCGGCTGAAGTGGTCCGTTGCCTATCCAGAGTCTAATGGCAAGAGCGGCGTGAATCAAGAATTAGGCGTTTTCTCGTAGGAGAACTGCAAAGTAGTAGGCACACTCCGTGTGCCGTAACCGCCTTGGTGAAATCACCGCATTTTCTCGGAGCAGCCACGGCACACGGAGTGTGCCTGCTACATTCAGGCGGACTTTGCAGTTCTCCTGCGTTTTCTCGCGATAAGATTGCAACTTGGGGTGAACCGCCCAGCAGTCTAAGATTTTTTCACCACGAATCTGCACGAATCACACAAATGAAATTATTCGTGCAATTCGCGCAGATTCGTGGTTTTTCCCTTCCTGGTTTCCCGCCCCCGCCTCCGGGAGGACAAGCCCTGCGCGGGAATGACAAAATTGCACCTACTCCACAAACCGAATCTCCCGCCCCGAGCTGTCCTCGCATTCAATTTTCACGAATTCCGGCGACACGTCCTCGCGGCTTAGCACCTGGACCTGCATGTTGTAATCGTCTTCCATGCGCGTGAGCTCCCGCCGCTTGCGGTTGTTGAGGTAGTTGGCCACGTCCTCTTCCACCGTCACGGAGACCCGCGCGATCCGCTCGTTATGAGCGCACATCAACAGCTTGCGAATCACTTCGATCGCCATGCTCTCGGCCGACTTCACCAACCCCGAACCCGTGCAGGCCGGGCACTCTTTGTACACGCTGCGCCGCAAGCTGGGCCGAATTCGCTGGCGGGTCATTTCAATCAAGCCGAACGGGCTGCACCGCAGAATCTTGGTCCTTGCGCGATCCCGCTTCACCGCATCCCGTAGGGTGCGCTCGACCGTGCGGCGATGCCGTTCTTTCCGCATGTCGATGAAGTCGTTCACCACCACGCCCCCCAGGTCGCGGAGCCGCAACTGGCGAGCGATTTCCTTCGCCGCGATCTGATTGAGCCGGAACGCCGATTCCTCCGCCGAACCATCCGTGCGGAAGCTGCCGCTGTTCACGTCGATGGCCACCAAGGCTTCGGTTTGATCAATCACAATCGAACCACCCCCCTTGAGCGGCACTTGTCGTTGGTTGATCCGCGCGATTTCCTCGTCCAGCTTGTTCTTGTGGAATAATGGCTCCTTGCCTTCGTACAACGTGAGCCGATTCACGTAGCGGGGCATCACAATCTGCAAAAATTCCTTGGCCCGCTCGTACGCCTTCGGTTCATCGATCACGATGCTGTCGACTTCGTTGGTGAAGATGTCGCGGATCGTGCGGATAATCATGTCGCTTTCTTCATAGATGTCGATTGGCCCAGTGGTCTTCTTGATCCGGCGGACGATCACCTTCCACAGCCGCAGCAGATACGCCAAGTCCCGCGACAGTTCTTTCTTGGTTCGGTCGGTCCCCGCCGTGCGCACAATAAAACCTAAACCCTTGGGCGGGTTCAATTCGCGCAAGATATCCCGCAACCGCCGCCGGTCGCCGTCATCCTCGATCTTCCGCGATACGCCGATCCGCCCGAGCGCCGGCATCAACACCAAGTACCGCCCAGGGATGCTGATATACGTGGAGAGCGTCGGCCCCTTCGTGCCGATTCCTTCCTTGATGACTTGCACGAGCACTTCGTCGCCCCGGCGGAAAATTTCTTGAATCGGCGGCTTCACACGCGGACGCACGCCCGGCCTGGCGCGGCGCGTTTGCGTGCCGCCGCCGCGACCGTTGCGACTTTTCTCGGCGGGACCGTCTTCGGTCCAATCTTCGTCGTCATCGCCGCCACCCCCTTGCCCACCGTCGATGTCGATCAGCTTGGCGGGGTCGTAACCCCCTTGGCGAAAATATTGCGGCTCGACGTCGCTGATGTGCAAAAACCCATTGCGACCCACGCCGAAATCGACGAACGCCGCTTGGATACTCGGTTCGAGATTAACAATCCGACCCTTGTAAATATTGCCGACGTAATTGTCCTGGCTACTCCGCTCGACGTACAACTCTTCGAGCACATTGTCTTCCACGATCGCGATCCGGCATTCCTCCGGCTGGGCGACGTTGATTAACATCTCCTGCTTCATGATGATTCTTTCTGATCCATGCGCTGCGGGGAAGGTTTCCCGCGCGGCGCGCGTTGTTCTTGAATGTGGATGGCAAAGCGTGAATCGATAGGGGCAAAGTGATGCCTAGCTGAGCTCCCTCGCGGGGAGACTCGCCGACCACCAGCCGTTCGATTCTGGAAAAGATGTCTGCCATACACGACCACATAACTGCTTTGCTGTGTAGGGTGCCACTGCTGGCTTGCCCAGCAGTGTTCCACCTTACAGCGGTAATTCGGGGAAAACTTTTGTCAGCTCTTCTTTCAGGTAATTTTTTACGTCACGCGCGCTTTCCAACTTCAACACATGCACGGCCACGCCGACGCACTGCTCCGTGGAAACGCTGCGACACACTCGTTTGATTTCAGGAATCGCGGACGGGGTCACGCTAAAGCAGCGCAGCCCCAATCCGATCAACAACATGCTATACAGCGGGTTGCCACACATTTGCCCGCACATGCTGATTGGCACCCCATGCTGGTTGGCCGTCCGCACGGCCATTTCGATCATGCGAATCACGGCCGGATCGGCGGCCGTATACAGGCTCGCCACATCCTTGTTGCTGCGATCCACCGCCAGGCAATATTGAATCAGGTCGTTCGTGCCGATACTGAAAAAATCGACTTCGTCCACGAACCGATCCATCATCATGATCGCCGACGGCACTTCGACCATCATGCCGACCTTCACCCCCCGATTGAACGGCACGCCGGCCTCTTCCAAATCTTCCATCGCATCGCCGAGCACCATCCGCGCTTGGCGTAGTTCCATGATCGTGCTGATCAGCGGGAACATAATCCGCACGTCGCCGAGCGCACTCGACCGCAAAATCGCGCGCAACTGCGTGCGAAACAAATCGCGATTCCGCAGCGCGAGCCGAATACTCCGCAATCCTAAAAACGGGTTGCGCTCATCTTCCGGATCAGGGAGCGAACGCATCTTGTCCGCCCCCAAATCCAATGTTCGCATCACCACCGGCTGGTCGACCATCGCTTGCACGACTTCGGCATACGCTTCGTAGTGCATGTCTTCGGTCGGATCATCGTCGCGACCCAGGTACAAGAACTCCGTGCGATAGAGTCCGATGCCGTTGGCCCCACGGAATTTGCATTGCTCGACTTCATGGGGGAACTCGATGTTTCCCATCATTTCCACGACCTGCCCGTCGGTCGTCATGGCGGGCAAATCACGCAGCGACTCGAGCTTCGTCGCCAGCGTACGCTGCTCTTCCACTTCGTGACGATAACGGGCGAGCGTTTCCTCGTCGGGACGCAGAATAATCTGCCCCTGATCGCCATCGATGATGACCGTATCGCCGCCCGACACGTCGGTCAGAAACGGCCCCACGCCGACAATCGCCGGAATACCCATGCCTTCCGCCACAATCGCCGTGTGGCTGCCGGGCCCACCGATTTCCGTGACTAACCCCAGCGCAAATCGCGGATTCAAGTTTGCCGTTTCGCTCGGCGTGAGTTGATGCGCGAGTACCAACACCGGCGAAGTAATCTGCGCCAACTCCTCGCGGCTCCGTCCCAGCAGATTCCGCAGGATTCGCTTCTCGATGTCGAAGATATCGTTCGCCCGCTCGGCCATGTACTTGCCTTGCAGCGATTGAAACACCTTCGCATACCGTCGCAGCGCCCGGCTCACCGCGTACTCGGGTGAATAGTGCCGTACGCGAATCATTTCCTCGATTTCGTCGTGCAGCCGCTGATCGCGGAGCATTTGCAAGTGCGCGGAAAAGATGGCCGCATAGTCGTCGCCCAATTGCTCGGCGACGTGCTTGCGGTTGCGCTCGACTTCGGCCTCGGCAGCGCTAAAAGCTTTGCCCAGGCGGATGAGCTCTTCCTCGACCGCATCGCGCGGGAGGAACCGCCGAGGAATCCGAAATCCCTCGTTGTCGAGCACCAGCGCTTCGCCGATGGCGATGCCTGGTGAAACGGCGATACCCTGCAGGCGTTCCATTGCGCCCTCACATCACACGCCAGCCACGCGCTAGGCGAGAGAGCACAACAGCAGTTCGCAAGACAGCGAGCACAAACAGGCTCGTCTCTCAACAATGGATTTCGTTCACATTATCGAGTGGGTGTCACGCATCGCTCCGATTCGCGTCGTCAACAACCAGCCAACAGTTGTCTGATGTTGTCGACATTTCGTCGTCACTTGAATTCCGTGTTGTCAGCTCGCGCCCAGTCATGGACTGGACAACCTTGTTTCCCAGCCACCGAGCACCGGACCACTCCTCGCGCGCCGTAACATCACACGGATGCGGCGCGCCCCGAGCGGTTGTTATCCCGTACTCTGTTGGCCAATAATTTCGTCGGCCGCGAAATCGCTCTCCACGAGGTGAACGATCGCGTCCAAAGCTGCTTCGGCATCGGGCCCGTGGGCTTCGATGACTAATTCGGTTCCTGGCACGGCCCCCAGCGTCAACAAGTGCAAGATGCTCTTCGCATCGACGCGCTGGCCGCGACACACAATTTCTATCTTTGATTCAAACGTCAGTGCCATCCGCGCCAGCAATTGAGCCGGCCGCGCGTGCAGCCCTTGCTCGTTCTGAATCACGACTGTTCGCTGGGCGCAAGGCAAATTCATCGACTCGGCTACTTCGTTGTTTCGTTGATGATTAGCGGGGATCGCCATATTCGTATCGGATTCGTGATTCTGTCATTCTGAGGGAAGCTCCGCGCCCCGAAGAATCTAGCTTCCAAACTCACTCGTTCTCAATACGTGAGAATGCTACAAACCAGATCCTACGGTCGGCAAGCCTCTCTCAGGATGACGTCTGTTACTCAAACAAACTGATTATTATCCGCCTCTTCGAGCAACTGCCACACATCTTTGGGCTCTTTGCTCTGCTTCAAGAAGCGACAGAACGTTTCGTCGCGCAACTGGCGCGAAATGTTTTCCAAGGCCCGCAGGTGGTCGCCCGGCCGATCCGGGGGCGACACCAACATGAACAGCAAATGCACCTTCTCGCCGTCCAGGCTGTCGAAGTCGACTCCCGAATCGCTCACCGCGACCGTGCCGACCAACTCCTTGACGCTCGGATGCTTCGTATGAGGCACCGCCACGCCACGGCCGATCCCCGTGCTACCCAACTCTTCGCGTTTCAAAATCGCTTCGACGATACTCTCGTGCTGGTCCGCCGGAATTTTGCCGGCTTCGAGCAAAGCGCTCGCCATCGCGCGAATGACCTCTTGCTTATCATCAACTTCGAGATTCGTGCGAATCGCCTCCCGACTTACAAAATCAACAAACTTCATGATGAACTTCTACCTCGATGGCTTTGTTGTCCCGTTTGCTGGGAGCAACTTATGGTGACTCAATCGCGCAGACTTTGGCAAAATGAATTCGCCGCTGCTTGCGAACGATGTTTTATGGACCTGTGCTTGACTCTCTCGATCTTTCAGTGAGCGACTGCTGCCGACACTAATCTTCTCCACCGTCATCGCCCACGGGCGCTTCCACATGACGCGCCCCCGGACCACGATGCCGTTCTTGAACGCGTTCCTTGTATTTTCGCAATTGCTGCTCGATCTTCCCTGCGGCATTGTCGAAGGCGGCCAGCAAGCTGTCGGCATTCGCGTGGGCCACGAAATCGTGCTTATGCTCGGCCGAAACATTAATCGCCACCTGGGGAGATTGTTCGTCGTTCAAATCCACCACGACTTCAATCGACATCAGACGCTCAAAAAACCGGCCCACCTTTTCCGCTTTGGCCTTCAATTTCTCCTGGCTGGCCTCACTCAAATGGCCATGCCGTACTGATATGTTGATCTGCACCGGTGCAACTCCTGGATTCGCCGCGGTCAATGTAAAACTCAAGTCACGACGGATCAATCAACGAACCGACGCCCGGCGACCCCTCGGGCCGCCCAACACCCCATTCTAGCGGCTTTTCGTCGACCCGACAAACCGACTCTTTTCGCGGTTTAAGCACCCCTCCGCCAAAATTACGCCGCGCAACCACCATATTGCCCGACCATCCTGGTCGTAAACTAACTCCCCATCGCGTTAGCCGCGCCGCAAAGCGCCAGCGGAGCGAAGCGGTCTTAAGGCAAGAGTAGCGTGCTTCACTCTCCGTGTCTCAGTGGTTAAATCCACCACTTTGCGGCATCGCATTTGCACATAATCCTAGCAAATTAACCCCGCGTACGGAGTAGCGTCGCCACTTTTCGGAGAGTTCACATGATTTCACTACCCACAATTCTGCTCATCATTTTGCTGTTGATGCTGCTGGGAGCCCTCCCCACCTGGGGCCACAGCAAAAATTGGGGCTACGGCCCCAGCGGCGGCCTGGGTCTCGTGCTCGTCATTTTGGTGATCTTATTGCTGATGGGAAGAATCTGAGCCTCACAGGCGAGCGGGGGACGTAAGTCCCCTGCAACATTCGCACGCGGCTTACGGCAACGGCAAAAACTCATTATCCTCGATCATTTGGCGGATCTTCGTGACGGCAATTGCCCGATTGCGCGGCGTGCCGTCGGGGCGATAGCTTTTCAAGTCTTTCGTACCTTTGATTTCGTCGAGGTTGTAGATGGCGAGCACCCGATAATCCAAGCTGTCGTCCTCCAGCCAGCGCACCAAATCCAACAACACCCCCTGCTTGAGCTCTTCGCCCGTCGTGCCGATCTGCTCGGGAGTAAAGCCGCGGATCATGGCGAACAAATCTTCGCCCGCTGCCGTGCCCCGCACGTTAATGAATTCCTCGCGCAGTTTGACCGCCAAGAGTGGATCGCGCGCGATGGCTTGCCGCATGGCGGCAATGTGCGAGGGCCAAGCGATCCGTTGATCGCTGTCGTTGAGCGACTTGATGAACGGCTCGAACTCGCCGATATACAAACTCGCTTCCGCCGCCAAGCGGCGAATTTCGCGCTTCGTTTGTTCCGAGTCGGTCAGTTCCAGAATCCGTAACTCGACCGGTTGCCCGGCAACAAGTTGGTTGTTGAGCACGTCCCGGGCACCACGTTCGAGCAAACTCAACTGCTCGTTCTCAATCCACGTCGGCATACTCACCGTGGCATCGGGAGTGGTGTCCGCGCCGTTGACCGACTTCCAACCAGCGGGCGAGCGAATCTCGAAAAACTCACCCTCCGGGCTTTTCCAGTGAACCGTGCCGCTCGCCAAGAACCAATTCACTTCAACCGCCGCGGATTCCTTCTCGTAATCCATGCCCGGCACGAACAGACGATGCACCTCGACCGCCAGACTCGCCGACTTATCCAAATGAAACTCATGCGCCGTGCCGTTGATGTTGAGCGTCACCAAACAATTGCCGGTGTCCGCGTTGAGCAGCAGTCGGCCATAGCTCATGTCGAGCACCAAACGCGGATCGTCCTCCTCCGCGGAGGGGACTTGCTCGGGCACCGTGACTTGCGTGCCGCCCGAAAGATACGTATTCAGGTTGGCAAGCACCACGTACGGGCGGAACTTCGGCAGCGCCAGCAAGGTATTGTCCGCTGTGATGAACGTCTGCTGCGGCAAACGAACCCACTGCTGGGCACTGGGTACATAGCCGAGCACCATGTCGGAACTCGCCCGATAGATGCCCAATTGCACGGGCCCTTCCGGCTCGGGAGGAACATCATCCGTCGCACCGGGTTCAATCTCCAACGGATCGCCGGGAATCACTTCCGTTGTCGCTGATTCCGTCAATTGATCGGGATCGAGTTGCCCCGGTTCACTCTCGTCGGCAGCAATATCTTGCGGCGGGAGCGGCACCGTCGACTCCGGCAACTTCACCGTATCAGCATCGCCCGCCAAGCTTTGATCCGTGGTAGTCGGGGGCGCTTCAAGCGCAGGCTGTTCATCAACAGTGGCTGCCGAGGCATCCGCGAGTGCGGCAGGCTCCTCAACAACCGCAGGCGTATCCTCAACTGCAGCGGGAGCAGCGTCCTCCGGCATAAAGGCCGGCGCGACGGTGCCTTGCATAGCAGCATCTTCCGCAGGCTCACTGGCTTCCGCCGGAACATCATCGATCTGAACGTCAAACTGATTCTCATCAATTGCCGCCGCCACTTCCTCCGAAACTTGCGGCTCTTCAAACGCGCCCAAGATTAAGTAAGCCGTGAGAGATCCCAAAATCGTGACGACCGCCAGTGTGGCCCAGCGTCGGCCACTGCGCCGACGATCCGCCGCCACGCGCAGATAATCAGGCAGCGCAACCGTTGGTGCCGCTGGTGCGGGTTGTGTGACCGCGGCGGCAACTCGCGCGGGGGCCATCTCTTGTGGCGCAACCGCCGCTGGTTGAGCGGCAACAACCGGTGGATGCGCCGACTCGATCCGCAGCTTCTCGCCACCTTGCACACCGTCTTGAACGTGTTGCGGCAACTCATACATCCGCTTACGAACTTGCGGATCAATCTCCGCCGGTTCGCCGAGCACCATCGTCAAGACATGATGGCAGGAAGTCACCTCGGCCAAATGCATGTCGGCCGTGGTCCCTGAATCCAAACAGACGCGCTCAAACTCGGCCACGTGTTCGGGGGGCAAGGTGTTGTCCAGATATTCCGCGACCGTGTTGGCGTCCGAGGCCGGATCGGGATTCAACACGTCATCATCCTCGCCGGCAAACACCTCGGGCGCGCCCAACCGCAACCGCCGCACGGTATCACGCGAACGGTGGATCAACTCGGCGGCAAATTCGCTCGCTTCGATCTTCTTACCCAAATCTTCGTGATCGGCCGGATCGAGAATATCGTCCATGTAGGCCAACAAGGTGCGCAAAGTGAGTCGCATCATAAACCTCGGCAGTAAACTTCTTATTCCCCTCCCTCCGGGAGGGGCTAGGGGAGGGTCTTTCAGGGGAGAGTGCTCTCCAGAACTGTTAGTGCCGATCCAGCCGAGTTTTCGTGCAAGAAAATCTCGGAATTCCGCGAATAACCCCGAGGCTGCTGCGTAAGTCCAGATCTTAGCGGGACTTAGGATAGGGAAACGCCAACAGCACAAACACCGAGGCCCCCAATTGAAAACCCGCCACGAGCAGCGGATGCAACGCCGGCGAGCCCTCGCTTAACGAGTTTGAGGTCAGGACCGTACTCGGTTCCCAACCGTCCACAGTCCGCACCCAGGCAGCATTGGTATGCCGTTCGGCCTGGGCCGATTCCAGATGGCTAAGCAACCCACTGAGGGCGGCGACGGTGGTGATCACAAACAGCGAACGAAGCAAGGGGCGTGCCTCTCAAAAAGCGAAGGGAAGAGCGTGGTTGCGAGCAAGATTCGCAAGCCGCATTCCAGGCCCAGAAGAGTGCGAATTCCCCGAGAAAATCGCAGGCTCGCACGTTGCGCGTTGCCGAAACGCCACGCCGCACGTTGCGTCGGGACAACCAATTTAGCCCCGCGACTTGTCGCGGGTTCAGGCAGCGCGGAGCAAGCTCCGCGGCTAAATAATCAAGCAACCACTTTACGCGAGAGGCGCAATCCCCCCTTCCCTGCAACTCACGTTCCGCCGCGTGACTCACAACGAACTCGCCATTCGCTAACCATTTTTTCGCAAAACTTTTTGTCGCGCGCACTTTTGCGAGTAAAATCAATTAGCTCTTCTTTATTTTTACTTTTCCATGTTCCAGCTTTTCGTTTGGTTTGACTCCCCATGTCCCATCCCCTGCGAGAACGATTGCAGCGCACCCGCCGCGAGGCCGAGGGTTACCTCGAGCTCGGCATGCCCTCGCACGCGCTTCGCAGCTTGCAACGACAAGGCAAGATCGTGCATGGCGACGCGCGGGGTTGTTACCTGCTGGGAGAATCGCTGCGTGAACTCCGCCGCTATCGCGAAGCCATCTTCCCGTTGCGTCGCTGCTTGGAATTGATCCCCGACGACGTGCATGTCTGGATGGCGCTCGGCTGGTGCTACAAGCGTGTGGGCGACATGACCAAAGCCATCGACGCCCTCGAACATGCGGTCGACATCGAACCGGGCGAAGCCGTGCTGCACTACAATCTGGCCTGCTACTGGAGCCTGGCGAAAGATCGCCGCCAAGCGCTGCGTTCCCTAGCCCGCGCGCTCAACATCGACGGCAACTTCCGCGACTTCATCGCCGACGAAACCGATTTCGATCCCATTAGAAACGACCCACTGTTCAAGAACATCGTCGGCGTGTTGGATTGAATGTTGCCGACAAACTGTGTTGCGTGATCTTTTGTTCTTTATCCCGTAGGGATCCAATCATTCAGCCCAGGGTTGGTCGCTCCTGGCGACTACCCTGGGTAGGTGTTCCGGCCCACACCCAACCCTGTAAGGGTTGCATCAGTCCCAGGCATAGCGTTCGTCAAATTCGATTTCGTACTTGGTCAACAACCGGCGAAATTCGTCCTGGAAGGTCATGCGGTGATGGTGCTCTTCTTGGTCGAGAATGTATTTATGGACTTCGCGTATTTGTGAAAATCCAATCGAGAATACACCGTACCCATTTTGCCAGGCGAATTCCTGGAGCTCGGGTGATTTGGTCTTCAACCAGAGTGACGAGCCACGCTTGACTTCTTTCACCATGTCGGCCACTGTGCAGGTCCGTGACAATGTCGAGAGCAGATGAACGTGATCTGCCACGCCACCGACGACAATCGGTTGGCAATCAAGTTTCGAGAGAATGCCACCGAGATAGCGGTGCAATTCTTCTCGAAGGTTACGATCAACCAGGAATGCTCGACGGTCTTTCGTGGAGAAGACCGTGTGCATGAGAATCTTGGACAATGATTGCGACATGGAATTCTCCGATATCGGGTAGGAGATACAACCCTTTCAGGGTAGGTATGTTCTAGATATTCTAACCCAGGGTAGTCGCCAGGAGCGACCAACCCTGGGCTGAATGATACAATCCCTGCGGGATATCAGAGCCGAGTGCAAGGTTAGAGAAATCCACCTTCTTGCCCTACACCCGCGCGAACACCAACGTCGCATTCGTCCCACCAAAGCCAAAACTGTTCGACAGCGCGCAATCCATTTTCGCGTTGTCGATCCGTTTTCTTACAATCGGCATGCCTTCCATCTCGGGGTCGAGATTTTGGATGTGGGCTGACTCGCAAATAAAATTGCCTTGCATCATCAGCAGCGTATAGATCGCTTCATGCACACCGGCGGCGCCGAGCGAATGGCCCGTGAGTGATTTGGTCGCCGAAATCGGCGGGCAGTTGTCGCCGAAGACTTCGCGCAGCGCGCCGATTTCTTTCACATCCCCCACGGGAGTCGATGTCGCATGGGGATTGATGTAATCCACGGGCGCGTGAACTTCTTCCATCGCCATCCTCATGCAGCGCACGGCTCCCTCGCCCGAGGGTTCAACCATACTGAAGCCATCGGAACTCGCACCATAGCCGACAAGCTCGGCGATAATCTTCGCCCCGCGTGCTTTCGCGTGTTCAAGCTCTTCGAGAATCAGAATCCCCCCGCCGCCGGAAATCACAAACCCATCGCGATCCACGTCGTAGGCCCGTGAGGCGAGCGCGGGAGTGTCATTGTATTTGCTCGACATCGCACCCATGCCGTCGAACAGCACCGAGAGCGTCCAATCGAGTTCTTCACCACCGCCCGTGACCATCACGTCCTGTTTGCCCCACTGGATCAATTCCGCGGCATTCCCGATGCAGTGCGACGACGTGGCACACGCCGAACTGATCGAGTAATTCCAGCCACGAATGCCAAAATGGGTCGAGAGCACGGCCGAGCAAGTGCTCGACATCGACTTGGGTACACCCGTCGGGCGGACTTTCTTCGCCCCTTTTTCGCGGGTGATGTCCGCCGCGGCGACAATCACGCGGGTCGACGGTCCGCCGGATCCCACGATCAGGCCGGTCCGTTCGTTCTTGATGTCTTTTTCTTCCAGCCCGGAATTGCGGAGGGCTTCTTCCATCGCCAGGAAGGTATACGCCGCCGCGTCCCCCATGAAGCGCCGCGTCTTGGCGTCGATGGCCGCTTCGAGGTCAATCTTGAGGCTGCCTTCAACTTGGCTGCGGAAACCGAGTTCCGCGTACTGCGGCGCGGCGACGATGCCACTCTTCGCCGACTTGAGCGACGCCGACACTTCCTCGGCATTGTTACCAATGCTTGAGACGATTCCCAATCCTGTCACCACCACACGACGTTTCATGCTATTCCTTCAATTTCTTTTTTCGAGATTGCCGTCGATCACATCGAATTCGGGATGTCCTCGAATAACCCCACTCGCAGTCCCCGCGCTTCATAGATCGGCTTGTCATCGACTTTCATGATGCCGTCCGCAACACCAAGCACCAACCGTCGCGTAATGACTCTCTTCATTTGGACGTCGTAGGTGACCAACTTGGAATCGGGGAGCACCATGCCGGTGAACTTCACTTCGCCCACTCCCAACGCGCGGCCCTTCCCTTTGTTGCCTTGCCAACCCAAATGAAAGCCGACCAATTGCCACATCGCGTCGAGACCCAAACAGCCAGGCATCACGGGGTCGGTTTCAAAATGACATTGAAAGAACCACAAATCGGGATGGATATCCAGTTCGGCCTGAATGTGACCCAAGCCACTTTCCCCTCCCTCGGCCGTGATCGACGTGATCCGGTCGAACATCAACATCGGCGGCAGCGGCAAGCGTGCAAATTCCTGGCCGAACACTCGGCCATGGCCATGCTCGATCAAATCCTCACGGCTGTAGGTGGAGCGACGATTGGGAAGGTCTGACATAATCTTGAATTCCGAGGACTGCACCAGAAAAGTAATGATCCCTTAGTCAGCCTCTCACCACAAGTCGGGATCGCGTCCGGGAGAGAATGAAAATCGCCTACTGGGTTGTGAGCTCATGCACCAAATCGACGAGAAATCGCACATTATCCACGGGGGTCTGTGGCATGACGCCGTGCCCCAAATTAAAAATGTGCCCCGGTCGCCCCTCTGCCGCCGCCAGAATTTCAGTGGTCCGCGCACGCAGGGTTTCACGGTCCGCTAGCAGCACGAGCGGATCGAGATTTCCTTGCACGGCTCGGTCATGTCCCACGCGTTGCCAAGCATCGGCCAACCCGATCCGCCAATCGACGCCAATCACATCCCCCCCGGCCTCGGCCATCAATTCTAGCAAAGCCGGGTTGCCCGTGGCAAAGTGAATCAGCGGTGCCCCCGGCACGATGCCATCGACAATCGCACGAACATGCGGCAACACATACGTGCGGTAGTCCTCCGGACCCAAACAGCCGACCCAACTGTCAAACAACTGGACGGCCTGCGCCCCGGCGGTGATCTGGGCGTTCAAGTAAAGCACAATCGACCGCGACAACCGCTGCATCAATTCATGCCACGCCGCAGGCTCGCGATACATGAGCGTCTTGGTGTGCAAAAAGCTGCGGCTTGAGCCCCCTTCAATCGCATAACTGGCCAGCGTGAAGGGCGCTCCGGCAAAACCGATCACCGGAATCGACTCCGGCAAATCCTTGCGCGTTTGCGCCACGGTATCAAACACAAAACTCAGGGCATCGACATTTTCCAACTCGACCACGCGGTCGACATCACTCGCCTCGCGCACGGGGTTGTCGATCTTCGGACCATCGCCGGGCAAAAATTCCAAGTCCATGCCCATTGGTTCCAAGATCGGCAGCAGATCGGAAAAGATAATTGCCGCATCGACCCCCAAACGCTCCACGGCCGTACACATGACTTCACTGCAAAGCTGCGGGTTCTTGCACAATTCGAGGAAACTCATTTTTTCACGCACCGCGCGGTACTCGGGCATGTAACGCCCCGCTTGACGCATGAGCCAAATCGGCGTGTACGGCACGGCTTCGCGGCGACACGCTTTCATGAACGCGCTGTCGTACCAAGCCGGAGGCTTGCCCGATATGGCCGGTGCGGCTTGGGCTGCCATTCGTTCCACAATCCGGCGTTTGCGTTTCACCAATTCAGTCGCGGCTTGGGACAGTTCGCTCACCAACTGCCCCATCTTGCCGTGACTCGGTTCAAAATCGACGGCGAATCCCAACTTGCGGAGCATCTCGCTGGTGGTAGGTCCAATCGAAGCAATCACCACACGCCGCAAGCCCGCGCGCATTTGCGTTTCAAGCCCCAGCCGCTCGGCGACTTGCACTAAATGGATCACCTGCTGCGCCGACGTAAACAGACAAGCGTCAACATCCCCCTCGGCAATCCGCCGCACGTTCGCTTCCAACGGACCAATGTCTTCCGGCAAGTCCCAGCGATAGACCTGCACGGGCACCACCTTGGCCCCGCGCGCTTCGAGGCCCGCGATCAGGCTCACGTTCGGCACGCCATACTCCTGCACGGCGATCACTTGATTCGCCACCGGCAAATGCGCATCGAACGTGGCCAGCACTTCGCGCCAGGTGTTGGGTTCCGGCACCTGCAACGTAGGAGCCAGACCCAGCTCGCGCATGACGGCCAGCGGCTTGGGTCCGCGCACCACTGTTTTCACGTCGGCCAAGGCATCGAGAAACCGTCGTTGATCAACGTGACGGTCGATGTGGACCAGCAATTGGCGGATACCGACGCCGGTGAGAAACAACACGATGTCGATTTGGCCCGTGATCAGATGATTCGCAAAATCAATGACGGGCCGTTGTTCTTCGACCGCGACTTCCCGCAGCGAGGGGCTCACCAGCGGCACTCCCCCGAGTTTCTCGATCATCCGCTCGATCTCAACGGCCCGCCGGCTTTCGAGCGAAGCGATGCGCAATCCGGCAAAATGGGTGCTGGCCTGAGTAGTCATCGCATGACCGCCGGGCTGTGGTCGCGGACAATGGCCGCAATTCGCTCGAAACAACAAGATGTAGAAACGCCAGGAGCGGACATCACTTTTATGTGCCGGTAACGACAATAGTGTTTTTTAATCACAAGGGCCTGCGCGCGTTGAGGAACAATTTCGCAAAAGTGGCGATGATTCTAGGACTTGAGTGTAACATTCTCGCCACGCACTGAGAAGTTACAGGCATACCTCGCGAGTGGGGAAACCACTCATTCACACGCTTGTCAAGTTGATGGACCCACAACTTGTCGTGGTTTGAGAAAAACTTTTTTACACGAAAAAGTTCCTTGACAAGTGCTCCGAACTTCGCAAAATAAGCCTGCTGTGGGACAGAGAGTTGGTTTGAATGGCATTCAACTGAACAGTTTGCGAACTGTTCATCTCGTTAGATGGGTTTGGAAACGCATTTCGCAACACGCTCAGTGATGAACTGAGGATGAGCCGAGTTTGATTGGCTCTCCAGACGTGAGCGGAATGGCTTGGGCAGGCAAAATTTTTCGGGCGGCGCAGCGTAGAGCGGCGCAGTTTTTCGTTGAGCAGCTTGGGTGTGCCTGTGCGCTCTCAAGTATTGTGACCGGTTCTCTTTTTCCAAGGAATCAATTTTCCCTCGTGATCGTGGGTAACTCCGTACCCCGATTCACGAGCAATCACTACTTTTGGCTGGAAATCCCGGGGGGCGACGATCGACTGGAACGACAGTCGGCGAACTGAGTTCGCGATTCGGAGGTCCCCCCCGATTTTTTCCCTTTGGCATGCATGCTAGAACAAGGGTCTCGTTCCTGTTAGGTTCGAGGCCCTTGTTCTTTTTACTGACGAGAAATACCAGCAAATGACTCGCTGTTTGCTAGCACTCGGTGCCAATTTGGGAGATCGCGCCGCGACTCTACGCAGCGCCTTGCAACTGATCGCCGCACTGCCTGACACGCAACTGCTAACCCGTAGCACCTGGCATGAAACGGCTCCCATCGGCGGGCCAGTCGGCCAGACAAGTTTTCTCAACGGCGCTCTGCTCCTCGAAACCCGACTCGAGCCACCACAACTTGCACGCAACCTGCACGTCATCGAAACACAACTCGGCCGCGAACGGCAAAGCCGTTGGTGCGCCCGAACCATCGACATCGACGTGTTGCTGTTTGGCAAAGAAGTGATCGAAAACGCCGATTTGCAAATTCCCCATCCGCGCATGGCGTTCCGTCAATTTGTCTTGGCCCCTGCGGCGGAGATTGCCGGCGACATGATTCATCCGACCACGGGCTGGACAATGGCCGCGCTGTTAAATCACTGGCGCACCGCTCCGCGCGAAATCGCAATCTTTGCCAAAAATCAAGAATTATCGCAATGGCTTGGCGACGAACTTTCTCAACAACTCCGTTCGGAAGCCAGTGACCTGAGCGACTCAAAAGCGATAAAATTAGTTTCGTGCGACGAGCAACCTGCTTTGGTGATCGCACTCGATGAGCTGGATCAAATCCCTGGACCTCTGGCGCGCATTACCTCCAGCGATCGCACTGTCATCCTCGAAGAAGCAATCGCCGCAGTCCAAGCGGCTTGGCCAGGTTAAGAGAATTTTCAATGGCGGAAATTGAAACCAACATGCGTGTCGTGACCACTATCGACGAGGTTCGCCAAGCCGTCATCGCAGCCCAGCGCGCCGGGGAAACCGTGGGTTTCGTGCCCACGATGGGGGCCTTGCATGCCGGGCATCTCAGCTTGGTCGACGCTGCGCAAGCCGAATGCGACCGCACCGTGGTCAGCATCTTCGTGAACCCCACCCAGTTCGGCCCCGGCGAGGATCAAGAGCGCTATCCCCGCACACTGGAAAAAGATTGCGAACTCTTGGCCCAGCATGGCTGTTGGATAGTCTTCGCGCCTCCAGCCGAGGAAGTTTATCCCGCGGGGCATGAGACATTCGTGGAAGTGGGCCCGGTCGCGGAGCCTCTGGAAGGAAAAATTCGCCCAGGCCATTTTCGCGGCGTCGCCACGGTGGTTTTGAAACTGTTCCAAATGGTCCCCGCCGATCGCGCCTACTTTGGTCGCAAAGATTATCAACAGTCGCTCGTGGTCGAACGCATGATCGCCGATTTTAATTTGCCGATCGAGCTTGTTGTCTGTCCCACGGTCCGCGAAGCCGACGGCTTGGCGCTGAGCTCGCGGAATGCCTATTTGAATCCCCCAGAACGGCAACAAGCGGCCAGCTTGTGGAAATCGTTGCAGCTAGCAGATTCCCTGCACCAGCAAGGGGAAAGCGACGTGGCCCAAATCATCGCGCAAATGCTGGCTTGCCTCTTCGCCGCGGGAATCACCCAAATCGATTACATCGCGTTTCTCACCCCCGGCACGGTCGAGCCAGTCACTAATATCACAGGCCCAACCGTGCTCGCGCTAGCGGCGCGCGTCGGCCAAGCGCGATTGATCGATAACCATACGATTGGTTAGTCTGCCCACCACCAACCACTCACCACCAACCACCTACTCACCCCATGCGCTCCGAACTCTTCCGCATCCCACTCGAATTAAACGGCGTCCCGCTCTTCGGCGTCGGCATTCTGCTCTGCGCGTGGATCATCGCTTGCGGTTTCGCGATGTTCGTGCTCACCAAGAAATCACCCGAAGCGTCCTGGAAAGAACTCTTGCCGGGCCTCGTGATCGGCAGCATCGCCATCGCGCTGTTGCCCCGATTCTTTCCCGAGGGACTCCCCATTCGGGGCTACGGCCTGATGGTGCTCTGCGGAGTGATCGCGGGAATCTTGCTTGCGATGCACCGCGCGCAACAAGTCGGTTTGCCAAGCGACACGATTCTCTCGCTCGCGTTCAGTTTTTTGTTGTGTGGCATTATCGGGGCGCGCTTGTTCTACGTGGTCGAATATTGGGACACGCGTTTCAAATCCGACGATTGGCGCGAAACGGCTTGGAATGTTTTGCGATTTACCGAAGGGGGCCTCGTGATCTACGGGGCACTCCTGGGAGCGGCCGTGGCCGTCTTCTGGTTCGTCTGGCGGCGAAAATTGCCCCTGCTGGCCATGGCCGATTTGCTGGCGCCGAGTTTGCTGATCGGCGTCGCGTTCGGTCGCATCGGCTGTTTTCTGAACGGCTGCTGCTACGGCGGCGAGTGTGATTTACCGTGGGCCATCACCTTCCCTCGCGAGAGCTTGCCCTACATGGAGCAACTCGAAGCAGGCCGCTTTGGCGATCCCGTGACACTCAACATGGCCGATTGGCCCGCCCGTAGTCTGCCCGTCCATCCCGCGCAACTTTACAGCGCGATCGATGCGGCTTTGCTGTGTTGGCTGTTGTGGTCGTACTATCCCTTCCGCCGCCGCGACGGCGAGGTGATCGCCCTGTTGTTCACTCTGCACCCAATTTCCAGGTTTCTGCTGGAAGTTATCCGCATCGACGAATCCGCGGTTTTTGGCACGGGCCTAAGTATTTCACAGAACATCAGCATCGTGTTCTTCGTACTGGCCTTAGTGGGCTGGGGGCTGCTCCTACGGCAACCCCCCCACCGTGCGACTTTCGCACCGCCGCTGGCGGCTTAGTGTGGAATTTTTTCCCAATTATTTCATTATCTCGACGAACAGACTTAGAAGGAGAACTCTCATCATGAATCGCAAAAAATCAACCTGGGACATCATGCTTGTGGCAGCCCTGGCGGCTGTCGCCGGCGTGGTCCTTCAATCCCATCAGTCGGCCACGGCCCAAGAACAGGAAGAAGTTTCGCAGGAAGAGCTTGAAGGCCCCATCGTGCAAATCGGCCCCGAAAAGGGTGACGTTGCGACCGCTCCTGCCGCGGACGAAGCACCTGCCGCACCACAAGAACCGTCCTATTGGATCGGCCTGCGTGGCCGGGGCGTGGCAGACCCCGTGTTGCGGACCCAATTACAATTGGCCGAGGACATGGGCGTGGTGATTGAAGAAATCGTCCCCGATAGCCCCGCCGAGAAGGCTGGCTTGCGGAAGCACGACATCCTCTTGCGTGCCAACGACGATGTCGTCGACTCGATGGAAACCTTGCAGCAGCACGTTCAAACCGGCCATGACAAGCCGATTGAATTGCAGCTCTTGCGGCTGGGCAAAGAGATCGACGTGACGGTCATCCCCGAGGAGCGCCCGGCGGATTTCCAGCAGCAACTCGGCGGTGAAGCGGCCCTTCCCGGTCAAGAAATGCTTGGCGGTGACATTGGCCGCCTGCTGCAACAATTGCAAGGTGGCGCGGGCCTCCCCGGCATGCGCGTGATCGGGCCCGAGGTGCTCAACAATGGCCAATTCAATCTCAACGCGCTGCCTAACGGCATTTCGGTTTCGATTGCTCGCAATGGCGACGGCCCCGCTCAGATCACCGTGAAAAAGGGCGACCAAACTTGGACGGTCAATAGCGACGACGCCAAGGCCCTCGCGGAACTTCCTGAAGATATCCGTGGCTTTGTCACCGGCATGTTGAATGGCCCACAAGGTGGCATCGGAGGGCAGTTCGGCAACATCGACTTGCAAGCCGAATTGCGGCACATGCTCCCCGACCGTTTGAAAAATCTCCCCGGCATGGGCGACTTTAAGGCGCAAGAAGATGAACTCACCAAGCGGATGCAACTACTCGAAAAGCAAATCGAGGCCTTGAGGCAAGAACAACAAATTCAACAGTTGCAGCTAGAAGGAAAACTGCAGTTGCCAAAGGAAACCGAGGAAGCGGCCAACTGACCTAAACGATTGATGTCTCCCCCGATAACCGGCCGGGTGGTGAGCGGAGCTTGCCACCCGGTCGGTTTGTTTTTTGGGAATAAATATTTAGCCGCGGTGCTTGCACCGCGCTCAGTAAACCCTGCGCCGCTGTGCTTGCACCGCGCTCTACAAACCCTGCATGTTCCGACCTGCGCTCCAAAGATGCTGGTATTTCTTGTTTTGACCAGGCGAGCAGCCGCATGATATGCTTGATACTGGTAAGCAACAGATGGAGACCACGCGATGCACATCGATCTTTCCTCTTACGAAACTGAGAATCTGACTCGACACGCGGCGGCCGCGGGCTTTGCGAGCGTTGAACAATTTGTCACGCAGCTTGTGCATACCCTCGCCGAGCGGCCGAACGTCGACGATCTGTTTACGCCGCTAGATGACAAAGAACTAGCACAGAGTCTCGCGATGATCGACCGAGGGATGAAACAAATCCAAGCGGGTGAAGGTCTCGGCATCGATGAAGCACGCCAATGCACGCTTGCTCGTCTTGGCCTTGGCGGCGCATGAACTCTTATCGTGTTATCGTGGCCCCGATTGCGGCTGAGAGCATTGCCGAATACGGCCGTTACATTGCCGAGGTAGCTGGCAAACCGGAAACGGCTGAGCGTTGGGTCAATCATGTCTACGACAAGATCGCCACGCTGGATGCCTTTCCGCAACGACATGTCTTGGCCGAAGAAAATGGCCACCGTGCTTATGAAATTCGCCGACAAGTAATCAGCAATTATCTGGTACTCTATTCGATTGACGAAGAAACCGCGACAGTGCATGTCATCGGCTTTCGGCACGGACATCGACTTCCGCAGCCAGATGATCTGCCGGAGTCGTTGGAATAACGAATCGGCGGTGCTTGCAACGCGCTTCGCGTCGCGTCGCGGTTAACTCACGGCCATCTGCGAACGCCGTAACTGCCCACACGCGGCGTCGATGCGGTCCCCCTTGCGATGGCGGAACCGCACGCGAATCCCGCCGGCTTCCAAGATGCGGCGGAATTGTTGCTGACTCTCCGTGCTAGGCGTGCGATACGGCAACCCCGCCACGGGATTGTAGGGAATCACATTTAAGAGCGCCTCGCGCCCGGCCAAGAGTTGCACCAACTCACGAGCATGCTGGGCACCATCGTTGATCTCAGCGAGCAGCACATACTCGAACGTCAATCGCCGACCCGAGACGGCAAAATAATCGTCCGCCGCGGCCATGATCGCCTTGAGGCCAATATTTTTATTCACCGGCACAAGCTCGTTGCGCAACTCATCGTTGGGAGCATGCAGCGAAATCGCCAACCGATAAGTCGCATCCTCACGGCTCAAGCGTTCGAGCGGCTTGGGCAGCCCCACGGTCGAAATCGTGATCCGCCGAGCGCTGATGTCGAAACCATCTTCACGGTGGGCTTCCGCTAGCGCTGGGAGCAGTCCATCAAGATTCGCCAGCGGCTCGCCCATTCCCATCACAACGATATGGCTCAACCGCTCCGCGGGTTTCAACAGTTGCTGGAGCCGCAGCATTTGCTCGATGATCTCGCCCGTCGTGAGATTGCGATCCACCCCGTCGAGCCCGCTTGCGCAAAACACGCAACCCATGCCGCAGCCGACCTGGGTGCTAATGCAAATCGTGATCCGGACTTCGTCGCGAAGGAGTACGCACTCAATTTGCCCTCCGTCGGCGAGCTTTAACAGCAGCTTTTCCGTGCCGTCCTCGGCCTGGGTATGCCGCGCAATTTCGCTCGTCCACAACCGCCATTCGTTCTTTAATTCTTCACGGAGCGACTTGGGCAGGTCGCTCATGGCGTCCCAATCAGTTGCCCGACGCTTGAAAAGCCAATTACGAATCTGCGCAGCCCGAAATTTCGGCAACCCCCGCCCAGCGCACCAAGCCGCGAACGGTTCGCCCAAAGAGTTCAACAAATGTGGCAAGTGCAATTCCATTCTTTTCCTGAGCCGAAGGCGCTAGCCTCGGGTTCTTCGTAGCGCCACCCGACGCTAGCGCGTTGCGGCTCATTTATTTTGCCCCCACCCCCAACAGCGATGGCAGCGTAGTGCAAACGTAATAAGCCCGGGGCACGGTGAGATCGAAAATCGCCTGCAAGTCGAGCGTGAAACCTTGCGTGCTGGGGGCCTGCATGTTCAGCAGCGAGCCAAACGGCGACGCCGGTTCTTCGTATTTCACACACATCACATCGTCCGTCTTGTGTCCCGCGAGTTCCGCGGCACGCTCGACCGCTTCCTCGATAAAACCAATCTGATCGACCAATCCCAATTCCAGCGCTTGCTGGGCCGTGAAGATTTGCCCCGTGGTCGCCTTTTCCAGCGCGGCGGGATCGTTCTGCAACTTTGGCCGGCTCTCGGTGACGATTTCCTTGAAGCGGGCGAAGCTAATGTCCACAAGCTCCTGCAACAACTTGCGCTCCTCGGCACGATCCGCTTCGGAAAGCTCCCGCGTGGGGCTTCCCATCAGTTTGTATTTGTGGCTCGCAATCGAATCGTCCTTCACATCATAATCGCTCAGCAAACCCGACAGATCGTAGTGCGGGATCACCACGCCAATCGAACCGGTCCACGTCGTCGGCTCGGCGAAGATCACGTTCTCCTTGTTACCCGTGGCCATGGCGATGTAATAGCCGCCGCTCGCGCAAATACTCCCCATGCTCACCACCACCGGCAGCTTGCGGTCTTTCACCAATTCTTGGACATGGTGATACAGATAATCGCTCCCCGTGACGGTCCCGCCGGGGGAATCAATCCGCAAGACGATGGCCACCACGTCATCATCCTCGCGCACCCGATCCAACTGCTCTTTGACGAAACCATCGCTCTCGATGATCGTCCCCGACACGTCGATGATGGCAATCTTCTTGTCCGTGGCGGTTTTGCTGAGCGAGTGATACTTCTCTCGTGGGCCGTCGGTGGTGTCAAAGTAGCTCTGGTAGGCCGCCGACATGCCAAGGATGGTCATGACGGCAAGCCCCAACAGCACCAACAGCAGCTTGCCGTAGCGGCCAAACGCCGACTGCTGTTGCTGAACAATGATCTGCGGGGGCGGAGACTGCGCTCCGTGGGGGGTAACTTCTGACATAATTCGGTCCGCCGAGAGAATGGGGAAACGCCGCGTAATGCTGAATTCTCCATTCTACTGCCAACACGCAGCGGGACAACGACGCCTCACCCAGTCGTCAGGAGAACTGCAAAGTAGTAGGCACACTCCGTGTGCCGTAACCGCCTTGGTGAAATCACCGTGTTTTCGCGCGTCCGCCACGGCACACGGAGTGTGCCTGCTACATTCAGGCGGACTTTACAGTTCTCCTGCCCCAGGCCGTGGTGTTGCCAGTTGGCCCCCCTTGCCGTTAAAGTACCATAACTCTCATTGTACGAGTCATTCGACGGGGACCTGCCAACCAAGAAAAGCGGGCCCGGAAAGGAGTAAGCGGTTTGTTCGTCAGTGCTGCAGCAGAATGTTTTACAGACTATTCTCGGGACGATATTCTCCCCCTCTTGGTCGATTTGGAGTACACCTCCGTCGAGCTACCGCTCCACGAGGAGGGTTTCAGTTGGATCAAGCCTTCCGCGGTGCTAGCTGACTTCGACCATGCCACGGAAGTTTGCCGCGACACAAGCCGACTCACGATCTCGGCTTTCTCGGTTGACCCCGGCCCGTGGGGGGGACCGTACTACGAACGCTTTGCCGCCTGCGCGAAGTTGGCCAAATCGCTGCGGGTGGTCCCGCTGGTGGTCCCTTCCTCGGAACTCGGCACGCCGTTCAACGAAGAAATCGAACGCTTGCGCGAGCTGGTGAAAATCGCCGCCCGCGAAGGCTGCCTCGTCGCGCTCAAAACACAAATTGGCTGCATGACCGAAGACCCCGACACGGCGGTTGTGCTCTGCGACAACGTCAAGGGTTTGGGGCTCGCCCTTGATCCCTCCCACTACATTGCCGGCCCCCGCCAAGGCCGCGATTTTTCCAAGGTGATGCCCTACGTCTTCCACGTTCATTTGCGCGATTCGACCAAAAGCCAAGTCCATGTGCGCGTCGGTCAGGGCGAAGTCGACTATGGTCGGCTGATCACGCAACTTCAGCAAGTCGGCTACGACCGCGCGTTATCGGTCCACATGGCCCCCATTCCCGGCCACGACCACCGGGCCGAAATGCGCAAAATGCGGCTGCTGCTCGACAGTTTGCTGTAGCCGAAACTTTCTCGCCGCATTGGTGTATCATTACCTGGAGCCGGTTTCAACTTCACGAGAGAGAACCGGACGCTAGCGCGTGGCGGCTGATTGAATCAGCCGCAGGGCGCTAGCCCCCGGTTTTTGAAACTGCCACTAGAGCAAGCTCGCCACTCGGAGACATCGCTTGGCCATCAGCGATTCCACCGCCGCGCGGTATACCGCCCAAGACCCCGACGTGCGGTTGATGCTGCGCGTCCAGCAGGACGATGCCGGTGCGTTTGAAGAGTTGATGCTCCGTTACCAGAATCGCGTGGCCTCGCTGATGACTCACTTGGTGGGCAAACGCGATCTGGCCGAAGATTTGACCCAAGACATTTTCCTGCGCATTTACCGTTCACGCAAGCGTTACATCCCGGGTTCCAAGTTTTCCACCTGGCTGTACACGATTGCCCACAATGTCGCCTCGAATTCACGTCGCTCGCTATCCCGCCGTCGCGAAGTAAATCTCGTCGGCCAGGAATCCGGTGAGTTCGGCGGCAATCCCCTCGATCACGCGGCGCTCGCGGCGAGTGGTTTGATGCCGACCCGCCAATTGGACAAAGCCGAACTGAGCGGCGTGGTGCAGCTAGCCATCGCCGCGCTCAACGAACGGCAACGCATGGCCGTGTTATTGAACAAATTCGAGCATCTTGGCTACGAAGAAATTGCCGAGGTGATGGAGCTCACGCCCCAAGCGGTGAAATCGCTCCTCTCCCGCGCGCGGGCTAATTTGCGCGAAGTGCTCGAACCCTACCTGGAACAAGGTGCCCAAGTTTCACCCCCAGCGGTGTCAACTCCGTCGCCGTCAAACAAGCCATGACAAACAAACCCTCCAACGACGACCGCCGTCTCGAACAGATGGTTGCCTACCTCGACGGCGAACTCACGCCCGTCGAGGTGTCGCTCGTCGAGCGGCAGTTGGCCGAGGATGTTGACTTCCGGCAAGACTTGCAGAGCATCGAACGGGCCTGGTCGGCGCTCGATGCGCTCCCCATCACCACGGTGGACGACAAGTTTTCGCAAACCACGATGGAAATGGTCGTCGGCGCGGCACGGCAAGAGCTTGTCGAAAAGACGCATGCGCTACCCATCCGTCGGCGCAAAAATTATCTCAGCAAGATCCTACTCGCCACGGCCGGTGCCGCGCTGGCTTTGTTGATGGTGCGGCTCGTCCGCGAGAATCCCAATCGCGTGCTGCTGGCCGATCTGCCGTCGATTCAATACGTCGACATTTATTCGCAATTTGAAGACGTGGATTTCCTTCGCAAGCTGCACGCCGAACTTGGGGACGACGTATGGGTCGCCGATCTCGCCGCCACGGACCTCGACGAGCAAATCAGCGATTTCAAGACCATCGCCGTCTCCGAGTCACTGCGCGACTGGGTGGAACAACTCGACGACGAAGATCGGGCCGCGCTGCGGGCCCGCTTCAATCGCTTTCTAGCCCTCTCACCCGAGGAACAAACACGGCTCCGCGAATTGCATACTGCGCTGACTTCGGCCCCCGACCACGACCAGCTCGAGCGCACGATGTTGCAATACCAAGTCTGGCTCAACGCGCTCCCCGCCAGTCGGCAGTTTGAGCTTAACGAAAAACCCGTTGACGAGCGCGTAAGAGAGATTGTCACCCAACAGCGCCGCGAGGCGAACAATCAATGGATCGAACTTTCGCCCGAGGAGTACCGCCGCCTAGACCAAGCCTTGGAGTCCATCCGCCGCCAAATCTTCCAAGAGTTAGCCGCCGAACAGCGCGAAAACTTTTCTCGGCCCAACAATCGCGAGCGCGGCCGCCCCACCCCCTTCGAGCGTCAGCAAGTCGTCCGCCAGCAGTTCATCAAACATCGCGACGAATGGGTTCCCCAAATCCTTGCTGCACTTTCTGCCAACAGCAAGACTGCTTTTGAAAGACTCCCCCGCCAGCAGCAACAGCGGCAAATGATGCAGTGGATTCTGCAAACTCGTGACCGCAGGGAGGGTCAACGCGGCGAGTACCTTCGCTTTGACCAAGTTTCGCAACAAGACCTCGAACGCTTCTTTGCCGAAGAAACCGACGCGGCCACGAAAGAGCGTTTGCTTGCTCTACCGCGCGACAAGATGGAACAACAACTCAAGCGGCTCTATTTTCGTGGTGCTCCGTTTTCGGAAATGCAGCCCGAAGGCGAATTCCCGCGCGAAGAAAGCCCCTTTGGACCCCCTCGCGGCGGGGGAGAACGGGGCTTTCGTCCGCCACGCGGCTTCGGCGGACCCGAGGGGCCAGGTTTTGGCCCACCCCCCGGTGAGTTCGGCAATCGCCCCGGACCGCCCCCGCCGCCAGACGAAGGTTTCTAGTGACAATTTCAAAAAACCGGACGCTAGTGCGTGGCGGCTGATTGAATCAGCCGCAGGGCGCTAGCACTCGGTTTATGAAACTGTCTCTAGTAATTTTTCGTCATTCGCGCGCTTCACCGTCATTCCCGCGCAGGCGGGAACCCAGATGGGAAACGTCAACCCTGGGTTCCCGCCTGCGCGGGAAAGACTAAAACTGCTACGCAGGAATGACTGCCTGCGCGGCATCTTCGAGGCTGTCCATATCAGCCGAAAGCTCAAACACGGCCGCTTCGTACAACGAGTGGGCTTCGCGCTGCAGGGCCTCGACGTCGATCTCGTCATCCAGCCGCACTTGAAAGATCGTCACGCTTTCTTCCACGGATCGTTTGCACTCCGTGGCGAGGGCAATCAAATCATCGACCCCCAAATCAAACCGCGTCTTGAGCAGCGGCAACAACAGTCGCATGTGGGGGCTATCGGCCGTCCACAACACCTCGGCCAGCAAGTTGGCGGCTTTTAACACATGGCTGAGCGGCTGCGCGTCGACCGGGCTTTTGTGATGGTGGCTCACGGCCTCGATCAATTCCACGGGGAGCGCCCAGCCTTGCATGAGTCGCGTGCCGACCTCGACGTGGGTGAAGCCAAAGATTTCTCGTTCCATCACAAGCTGCGTCACGATGTGGTCGTCCGCTTCGCAAACAGGCAGATACTTTTCGGTTTCCAATTGGGCGAGCACCAACATCCCCAAATCGGCGAGCAGCCCGGCGGCAAAAGCCGCATCGGGACTCACCGCGGGATCGGCCTTGCGCAGGGCCAACTTGCGCGCCGCAACCGCTAAGGTAAGCGACCGCCGCCAATACAGTTGATGAATCGCTTTGGGGCAACCGTGCGCTAGCGCCTTGGTCAGCCCAAACCCGAGCACCGTCAGCCGCAGCGAGCGATGACCCAAGTAAGCAATCGCCCGCTGAATCTCAGTCACCTTGTTCGGCAAACTGTAGTACGAAGAATTCACGAGCCTGAGCACCGCCGCCGTCAGCGAAGGATCACGCTCCAAGCAGGCCGTCACTTCGGCCGAGTCGAACTCGGGATCGCGCATGATCTCCAGGATCCGGAGCGCGACCGCCGGCGAAGAATGGAGCTTGTCCAGCCTCCGCAAGAGTTGATCGATGGCCAAATTCTGGTCGCAATCGCTGGGAGCCACGGCACCATCTCGAAGGATGAAGACTCGAAGAACGGAAGAATTTCCTGGAGCACCATCCCAAGGATAGGTCACGTTCCGCTAGCGTGCGGCGAAATGCCGAAAATGGCGGATTTTACCGGAAAAAAAGATCTCGTCATTCCCGCGCAGGCGGGAACCTAGAGCTGACGCTTCTTCCCTGGTTTCCCGCCTGCGCGGGAATGACGGCATCATAACACTTGTCTGGACAACTATTGTTCAACCGCCTAAAATGCCAGCATGAGAACCCAACGTGCTAGCACCACCCGCAAGGCTCCCGATTTCGATTCCCTCGAACAAGAGGCGTTTCTCAACGTGTGGCGGACCTATGACCGCCTCCGCACGCTCGAAGACGAGCTTTTCAGCCAGTTTGAGCTCACCCCCCAGCAATACAACGTCCTGCGGCTGTTACAAACCGTGCATCCCGACGGTTATCAAACACTCCAATTGGCCGGGCGGCTCGTGTCGCGCGCTCCCGACATTACCCGCATGATCGACAAACTCGCCGAACGCGGCTTGGTCGAACGATTGCGACGCGAAGAAAACCGGCGCGTCGTTGAGGTAAGCATCACCGAATCGGGCTTGGCCTTGCTCGCACAAATCAATGAACCCTTGCACGAGTGCCATGCAGGCCAATTGGGACACATGTCAGCCGTTGATCTCAAGCAACTCTGTACCTTATTGCGAAAAGCCCGTGCCCCTCACGAATCAACAGACAGTCATTGGCAATAGTTAGCCAGCATCGTCCCGATGCCGTAAACAAAAGCGTCCCGATGCCGTGAACGCCGAGAACACGAGGAATCACACATGGTCGCAACATCAAAAAACAATCCCGATGTCATCGTCATCGGCGGCGGACCCGCGGGTTCCACTGCCGCAACGCTGATCGCTCAAAAAGGCTACCGCGTCGAGCTTTTCGAGCGTGAGCACTTCCCGCGCTTCCACATCGGCGAGTCGCTCATCCCCGAAACCTACTGGGTGCTTGAGCGGCTCAACATGCTCCCCAAAATGCGAGCCAGCCACTTCGTGCAAAAACATAGCGTGCAATTCGTGAACGCCAACGGCAAGCAATCGGCCCCCTTCTATTTTTCCGACAACAAGCCGCACGAATGTTCGCAAACCTGGCAGGTCGTCCGCAGCGAATTCGACAAGATGCTCCTCGACAACGCCCGCGAACATGGCGTCGCCGCGCATGAAGGGGTCCGCGTCCGCGACATTATTCAAGAAGGTGAACGCGCGGTCGGCGTCGTGATTCAAGAAGCCGACGGCACGACTCGTGAAGTCCGCGCCAAAGTGATTGTCGACGCCAGCGGACAGAGCGGCCTGTTGATGAACAAGTTCAAACTGCGGGTTTGGGATCCCGTGCTCAACAAAGGCGCGATTTGGACGTACTGGCAAGGGGCCTACCGCGATACGGGCCGCAACGAAGGGGCTACCAGCGTGCTGCAACTCGAGAATCGCGAAGGCTGGTTTTGGTACATTCCGCTCCACGACAACCGCGTGAGCGTCGGCGTGGTCGCGCCGTTTGATTACCTGTTCGACGGCCGCTCAAATCACGAACAAACGTATCATGAAGAGATCGAGCGCTGTGCGGCGGTCAAAGAGCGCATCGCAGGTGCGGAACGCATCACCGGTTATTTCGCCACCCGCGACTACTCGTACCGCGCCGAAAAAGTCGCCGGCGACGGTTGGGTGCTCATCGGCGATGCCTTTGGATTTCTCGATCCGCTTTATTCGTCGGGAGTTTTGCTCGCGCTCAAATCGGGCGAGATGGCTGCCGACGCGATTGTCGAAGGGCTCGCCAGCAACGACACATCGGCCGCGCAGCTCGGCAAGTGGGGACCAACGCTCAATGAGGGCATCGACCGCATGCGCCGCCTGGTGTGTGAATACTACAACGGCTTCAGCTTCGGCAATTTCATGCGCGAACATCCCAACATGCGCGGCCGAGTGACCGATCTCTTGATCGGCGATCTCTTCACCGACAAGGTCGACGAAGTGTGGGCACCGATGGAGTCGCTCTATCCCAACGAAACGCGCGAGCCAGCTCCCTGGAGTGCGGGCACACCCCAGGAAGCCGCTCCCAATAAACACAATGAGCTCCACCTACCCGTCGGACCCCGTGTCTGAGTCTGCCCGCTTGCGGCTTAGCGTCCCCGCGCTCCTCCTCGTCATTCCCGCGCAAGCGGGAATCTAGTTCTTCACCGCCGCCGTCTGGATTCCCGCCTGCGCGGGAAAGACGGAACTGCCTAGCGCTGCGCCAGCATCGCGGGATCCTTCCCATCGACCCACGGCCCTTCCAGATTTTGATAATCGGGATCGACCAACGTGCTGCCCGTGTCGCCCGCTTTCCAACCGGCGATGTGGCGGGCCTTGCCACGCTCGTGCGAAATCTTTTCCCATTGGTTCGCCCAATCGGCATTCCCTTCGCTGATCGTGTTGGTCGCGGCATCGAACTGGAACACCTTCCCTTCACGATAACTCCGCGCGCCCAAATTCACGGTCACAATCGCCGCCGCCCCTAAATCGGGCGGGCAATTCACCTTGTCCGGAGTCCCCGCAATACAGCAATCGACGAAGTTCTTTTGGTGATCGTAAGTGCTGTCTTTAGCAATCTTCCCGACGTCGAAGTGGTTGTCCTTGATCTTGCTGTTGAGCGTCACCTGCGGACGTTCGGCCACCAAGTCGAAACCTTCAAACTCTTCGCCGTTGCCGAACACGAGTGAACCAAAATGCCCGCGAATGAGTTGCTTGATCGGCGTGTTAGCGCACGACATGGTCGCGGTAATCAAGCCTTGCACACCCTCATCGTAATCGGCAACCACCGTCGCCACGTCCGGCACATCGCGGCCATCGTATTCCAAGAAAATACCGCCCGAACCTACCACCCGACGCGGGAACCGCAAGCCGGTAGCCTTGAGCATCGAGGTTGTGCGATGCACAAACAGGTCGGTGTACATGCCCGAACCATACGGCCAGAAGCGCCGCCACTGCGCAAAAATCGCGCGATCAAAAGGCACCTCGGGCGACAAACCTTCCTCCACGCCGAGCCACGACTTCCAGTTGATCGTCTGCGGGGTCATGTCTTTTTCGAGTGGATAATAACGCCATTGTCCCACGTTCGAGTTGCGGAAAAACTCGGTCTGGAACATCAGCACCTTGCCGATGTCGCCACTGCACAACAACTCATTGGCCTTGGCCCACACCGGCAGGGCTGTCGATTGCACGCCCACCTGCATCACCTTGCCGGTATCCTTCCACGCCTTCACCACGTCGAACGCTTCCTGAATCGTGTGCGTCATCGGCTTTTCGCAATACACATGCTTGCCGGCATTGAGCGCGTCAATCGTCTGCTTGGCGTGCCAGTGGTCCGGCGTGCCGATGCAGACCGCGTCGATGTCTTTGTCGGCGAGTAAATCGCGATAGTCGTCGTAACGCTTCGGCTCCTTGCCGGTTTCCTTTTTGATCAGTTCAAATGCTTTATCAGCGTTGTTTTTATAGACGTCGTTCACCGCCACAAGCTCGATGGCGGCACCGTCCTTAAACAACTGACACAAGGGACCGACGTGTCCGGACAAACCGCGGCCACCAGGACCAATGAACCCAATGCGGAGCCGCTGGTTGGCACCAGCAACTTGAGCGGAGGCGGGAGCGGCGATCGCGCCGACTGCCCCAACCATGGCGGCAGTCGTGGCACCTTTCCGAATGAACTCGCGCCGGGTGAAATTGTTGTCGTGATTCATAGAAAATCGTTCTCCATCAAAAATGGTGTTGTCAGCCGCAACCCCCGGAACAGCGCGGCAAAAGGTAAGAAGACAGATCGGCAGGATTAGCCACACCTTGTCCGCCTAGGCTGGCAACCAAAGCCCGCCTCGGCTGGCAAGAAAAGCGTGTCCCCGAATTTTAGACAATCCGAGGCGGGAAGGAAATCGCCCAAGAAAAATTGGTGTTTCGGGGATTTTCGGGCTGCCCTTGGGGTGCCACGGGCTTGCCCGTGTCTTATTGGCGAGGCTTTTGCGGCATCTCCCTGCGTTGACTGGCCAAACTCGATTGTCGTTGAAAAGGAGCCCTTATCGATCAACAAGTTGGACCACTTGACTCCACTGCTGTTCAAAACACTGGCAAGCCAGTGGCACCCGGCGAGGCAGACAACCTACAGATTCACAAACCCAAAGCAATAAAAACCCACCGATTGCAGTGGATCGCCCGGCAAGGTGTCGTTGATCGCGCTGGCGATGCTGTCGCGCAGCGTGTTGAGCGAGGGCTCTTGAATTTCCTGCATTTTCATCTGCCGCACCACCAACAAGAGGCGGTTTTGCAGGTCGGGACCATTTTTTTCGAGCGTCTGTTGCACGAGCTTGAGATCGCGGTTGGCAACTTGGCCAAACGCCCGGAAATGGATTTCCGCCCGCTTCCGCTCGGTGTAAGGACCGGGGAGCGTGATGCGGAATTCCCCCAAATCGACTTCTTCCAGCCGCGCACGCACCGCCACCGCCCGCCGCGCCTCGACCAACGCCTTGGCATCGTAGCAACCCGTGAGCGCAATGCAATTGGCCGCGCAGCCGATCAGCAACACGAAGCGGACAGTGATGAACTGAGATAACAAGTTGTTTGTCGACATAGATTGTAGGCCGGAACGAGTAACGCGAGTTCCGGCAACTTTTACTTGGAAAACCTCGATCATGCCGGAACTCGTACAACTCGTTCCGGCCTGCGACATCAAATCTCGGCAATCGCACCGTGCTGCTACAGTCGTCAGACCAAGCATAATCGTTCGGTTCCACGACGGGCGCACAGCATCCCAGCAAAACTATAGGTTGAGTTTCGTGGCTGGGCGTGACCTATGTTTTTGTGGCAGATTTCACGTCTTTTGCCACCTCCACAATAACAGTCCCGCCATGAAAACCTTCACCCACGCACAACCGAGTTGGCACTCGTGCCAAATGTTCGTCGCCACATGCCTGGCGCTGGCGATCCTGTTGCTCGTCGGTTGTGGCAAAGCCGAGGTCAATGAGTTTGATTCCTATTTGGATCAACTCGACGTCGACGCCTCACTCGACTCCGCGGAAGAAATCGTCCTCGGCACCTACAATATCGCCAGCGCGTTGCCCAAACCGGAGTCCCCTGCTTCAGACGAAGAGGAGGACGAAGAGAATGAACCCCTGTGGGTGCAGGTACGTTTCGAGTTGTACGCGATTGTCGCGCCCGAAGACAAGAAAGCCGTCGCCGCTGCCTGCGAACGACATCGCGGCATGTTGGACGATACCGTCGTTACGATCTGCCGCGAAGCTTCCAAGGATGAGCTCGACGATAGCCGCTGGGCCACGCTCAAGTCGCGACTGATCGACGCGATCCGCCCGATCCTCGGCGACGACCGCGTGCGGCAGTTGTCGTTCTCCGACTTTGCTTGGGAGCCGATCTAAATCATGAAACGCCAGGTCACAAAATCTCGATCTCTCTGCTCGTTGGCGACATGCCTACTTATGGGTGTTTCGTGCCTCAGTGGTGCCACCGCCCAGGCCTCCGCCCCACCCGCGGAGGAAGCGGCCCCAGCGGAGGAGATCATTGACGGCCTGGAAGTCACCCTCAAGCTCGACCTCGGCACGATTCAGCTCATGAATGTCGAACCCACCCAAGGCCGTACGGCCCACATGTCGTTCGACTTGCACCTGATGTTCGATCCGCAGACCGACCCGCAAGTGATCAAGGAGCTAGAACATTGGCAACATCGCCTGCGCGAGCAAGCGATCGTGGCCGTCCGCGCGACCGAGATCCACGACTTTCTCGATCCCGAGCTGAAACGCTTCCGTCGGCAAATTCTCTACCGTATCAACCGCCTGCTCAAGGCTACAATTGTCACCGACGCGTTGTTCGCGAACTTTACGTTCTCGAATCAGTGAGTTAGCCGGTCCGCCGCGGCGGATCACGCTGCCGAGTGAAACGGGCAAGGATTAAAACAACAGACTCTGCCCGTTGGCGGAGAGTGATTCGACGTCGCTTATGAAACGCAACTGAGAATCTTCGGCATACTGTCGATCACGTTCAATCGCAATCCAACGACGCCCCAAAGTTTCAGCAACTCTGCCCGTGGTATTTGAACCCGCGAAGGGATCAAGTACCTTCTCATTAGGTTCGGTAAGAAACTTGATGAAAAACTCTGGCAAAACGGAAGGAAAGCGGGCGGGGTGTATCTTGTGGCCACGTCGCTTAGACTCTTTGATATAAAAGCTGTTGCTTTCATTATTGCCGCATTCAATCAAATTTGAGGGGATAGACCCTCCCTTGTCGTTGGCAAAACTGCCGGTGATGTTGTGCCCCGATGGTCGCACGGTTTTCTTAACCCCGCGCTTGATAAGCCGTTTCATATCGGCACTATATTCGTTGAGCACCTGAGTATTGTCTGCCTTGGGATGCGGTGTGGCGGACAGCCAAAAGATGTACTCGACAGAATCTTTGACCCGAATCCGCCGCACATTCACCCATTCCGCGGGGGCGGGCATTTTCGCGGGATTGTACCAAAAAAATTCTTGGCAGAGATGAAACCCCAACTCGTCACATAAGGCGAGCAGCAGTCGATAATGGTATAACGATCTTTGTGGAGCGCCCGGTGTCCATGCCCCACCAACGTTAAGCACAAAACTGCCGTTCTCTTTGAGAATTCGTTTGATCTGCTCGGCAAAAGGTAGAAACCATGCAACGTACTCGGCTTGATCGGCGTTGCCATACTCCTTCTTAAAGTGCAAAGCATAGGGAGGAGAAGTCAGCACCAGATCGACGCTTCCTTTACGAAGCGATCTCATGAAATCAAGACTATCGGCGCAGTATGCTTTGCCAAGTCGAGTTTCGTAGAGAGGTTCTAATGCCATGGCGGAGAGCCGAAGTGAGCCAACAGTTTTCCCAAATCATCATACCACGGTCGTAAGTCCTGGGAACCGGGTAAAGGCACCCTTTGGAACACGGCAAGTTTATGTGGGTTTTTTGTATCTCGTTGAAGGTCCAGTGTCCGGGCAAACAGAAAGTCTGCCCAATTGCCAGTTTTCTTGCCGAGACACACACCAAGGATGTGAAACTGATCGATCCCGTAGAGCCTGCTCGTGGGGTCACTTTTGGCCGCTCTGGTCTTTTGTGTTTCAATTTTATACGCGACTATCTTCCCACCAGAGCGATACCCTTCCCCACCTTCCTTGCCGCTTTCACGAATATTCTTGCACTCTGCGAGGAGGCATGACTTACCCTTCCTGAGCCAGAGGGAGAAATCAGGATGACCATCAAGGTCGTGAGTTTCGTAACGCTCTAAGTGCGCGCCAGCGAGTACGCGGATATGTTTCTCCATATGGAATTCAGCGACGGCGCCTTCCAGAGCCACCTTGAGTCGGAAGCGAGCGTTGACCGCGTCAAGCAATTCCGCTGCAGTCAGGCCGTATTTCTTTTCGAGCTGATGTTTTGCCATTCCTTGGCCCTTGATCGGTGATCCTTCACCTAAGCGGGGAAATCATCTCACCGCTGCTCGCCACTCGCCTCCCGCGCGAGCTCCGTCGGCCCGCCGCCTGCTTCCAGATACGCAAACAGTTGCCCCACCTGCTCCAGCGTGAGAGTGTTGAGTAGGCCGGTGGGCATTCCCGACACGTTGCTCGCCTTGATCTCTTCGATCTCAGCCTGCGCCAATTCCACCTTGGCACCATCCGCCATGAGCACCGTGACCCCCTCTTCGCCACGTGGCACGACGAGGCCCGCGAACGTGCGGCCGTTGGAAATCACAATCTTGCTCGCGTATTGGTCGGGAATATTGTGCGAGGGGTAAACAATCGCTTCCAAGATTTCACGCCGCTGAAAACGCTGCGAGATCGCCGTGAGATCGGGACCGAGCGTTTCGCCGATGGCAGCGCAACGATGACACTTCACGCATTGCGCTTGCTCGAACGCCACGCGGCCAAGTTGCGGATCGGCCACGCGCGCCGAATCGCTTTCCAAGTAGGCCAACAATTCTTCGTAGCTCCACTTATCCCCGGCGTTATCTTGAGGCAATTCCGCCGGAGGAGCCGCGGGGAAGTTCGTGGCATACCATTGCTGCCAGCCCGCGAGTTGGGGTTGCCAATCATCGTACTTCGCCGCCGGTTGGCGACCGGCCCAGTGATTCAAAAGTGCCAGCGACAACGACGCCCCCTCATCACCCAAGCGCAGCCCTTGCAGAATCACCTGGCGAAAAGCTTCCGGCTCCTGCGGACGCTGCGGCACCTTGGCGAGCGAAATCAACACTTCCTGCGCCACGCGGCCATCAACGGTTTTGAGTGCATCGACCAAAAACGGCCAATTCTCGCCGCTGGGATTTTGCGTCAGACTCATCGCCACGGTCGGCCGATCAGCGGGCGTCGTGCTGTAAACAGTCCGCAGATATTCAGAACTTTGAGGCTCGCCGCTGCGACCGAGGACCGCCAGAATCCCCACGCGCAACCGTCGAAAATCGTCGCTCTTCGCACACAGCGGTTGCACGCGGCCATCAAGTTCTCGCAAGATTTTCAACAGTTCCGTCGGCGGTTGCTCCGGCAACTTCGCCAGCACCGACAACGACGACGTGGGCCAACGCTCGCCCGCCGCCAAAACTTGCTGACGTTCGGGGAGCGAAAACTTGGTGAAAAAATCGCGGGCAAAGTTCTCGACGTAAGCCGTCACGCTGTAACCGCTTTTGACGGTCCGCGATTCCTCGAAAAATGTCATCACCGCCAACTTCGCTTGAATATTCCAGCCAACATCCAAACGGCTCGCATAAGCACCGATATGCAGCTTGTCGGCATAAGGCAAATCACCGGCGATTTGTGCGGCGAATTTGTCCGCCGCGCCGGGAACTTGCAGATACACCAACAGCCGCACCAATTCGCGATCCGTCGCGGTGTCGCCGCTTGGATAACGAGCCAGCAACACCTTGCCGAGTGTGGGGACTTGCCCGGCAGGGAGTTTCCCAAGTCCAATCGCCAACTGCGACACCCGCAGCACGTCAACCAACTGTTCGCCGCTGAGCACGTTGCCCTGCAACATCGACTCGCAACGTTTGAGCACCAACTGCGCCATGGCGGGATCACGAGTCACCGACAACAGCGCCACCGAGCCCCGGCAAAAAGCCGTGCCGTTGGGATCATCAAGCACCTGTCGGGACCAACCCAGCGGAGGCAAGCTTTCGAGCGCCCGCCGTGCGGCAAACGCGACGAACCGATCTTCATCACCCAGCAATTTCAGCAGCGACGCCGCGGGGGCCGGCGTGCCCTGGCGGATGAAGGTTTCGCAGGCCACGCGTCGGACCAGCGGATCAGCATCGGCCAGCAATTCGCCAAGTCGCGCGGTACATGCCACGCTCGAACTGGCGAACATCAACCTCGTCGCCTTCGCACGCATTTCGGCATCCGCATCATGCGTCAGTTGCAACAGTTGTTGCTCGGTGGGTCGCGGTCCAAAGAACATCATTAAGTCGAGCGCCCGCCGACGATCAGCCACACTACGCGCGCCATCGTTGGCCACGCGGGCGAGTTCCGTGTCCCATTGCGCGCCCAACGAATTCTTCACCCCCACGATTTTGGTACGCGCCCAGTCGGCATCAAGTTGGGGCTGCTTGATCGCCAGTTCAATTCCGGCCTCTTGTCCCGCCAGGGGCGTCGCGCCGGTCCAGCGCACGCGATAAATGCCGCCGTCGGTGCCTCGTCCGCCGGTGCAGAAATAAAGTGCCCCATCGGGCCCCACGGCCGTATCGGTCGCATTCAATGGTCGCCCGGCGATAAACACTTCGCTCTTGGCCTGATACGTCGCTCCCTTACGCTCGAATTTCAAGCAATGAATCCGCCCCGTGGACCAGTCGCAGCCAAACATCGCGCCGTGATACTTTTCGGGAAACACATTGTGCGTGTAAAACTCGACACCCGTCGGCGAGCCGGCACCCAAATTCACGGCGGCCGGCAAACTGTCGAGATAATACTCCGGCCACTTCGCCCAACCACTCCGCCAACCAAGCTCCGCGCCTTCGGTCGTGTGATTCACCCGCGTGGGTCGATACCAGGGTGCGCCCATGTCCCATTCCATGTCGGAATCGTAGGTGAAAATTTCGCCCTCGGGACTGAAACCAAAGTCATAAGAATTCCGCATGCCGCCGGCCACCAACTCAACCAGCTTGCCTTCCACGTCCGTGCGGATGATGGTCCCACCCGGGGCGGGAATCCCCACGGCATGGCCGCGCGGATCATCGAAGCGCGGCTGAATGATGTCCCCTTCATACGCATGGCGATACGGGCTGTTTAGCCCAGGTTCTTCGCCAACGCGCGCGTGATCGCCGATGATCACATACAACAACCCGTCGGGACCAAGCCGCACCGCATGGGCCCCGTGCTCGCCCTTGGAGCCACGCATCGGCACAATCGAGGCGATTTCCTCGGCCACGCCGTCGCGATCCGCATCACGCAGCCGATACAAAGCCACCCCCTCGGGGCCGTCGCCAATCGCAAACACCCGCGTTCCGAGCGGCAAGATGCCTTGCACGTTCATAATTTTGTCGCAAAAGACGCTGACCGAATCGGGCGCGCCATTATCATCGCTATCGGTAATCAACATGAGATTGCCGCCTTCGCGCGAGGCCAGAATGTTGCCCTGCGCATCGAAGGCCATCGCGATCAGCGAACCGACTTCATCATCGCGCATGAGCCGTTCGATGGCGAAATCCTTGGCAATGTTGAACCTCACGCCGACCCCCGCGATCACCACTTCATTGCCCCAGGGGAGTGCGAGACCCAGCACGCCGTAGCTTTTGGCGTTGACCCATTCCTGGTCCGCGAACTCGGCGGCGGTCCAATCCAAATATTCGCGGACGCTCGTCTTCCAACTCGCATTCGTGGGATGGCTCACATAGGTGCCGCTCTTCTCACGCACCAACACCCGGCCCACCAGCCCCGCCGTCCCTTGGTCGGTATTTCGCACCAGGATGGCCACACTGTTGCGGCCTTTCACGAGATGCGTGGAAATCTCAAAGACTTCGAGCTGCCGCCAATCCTTGCCGCCGCCGACCTGCTTGCCGTTCACAAACAGCTCGAACTCATTGTCGGCCGTGATCTGCACTTCGCCGATATCCGGCTCGGCCAGATCGAACGTCTTGCGGAAATAACAAGCGCCGACGGGAATGTCGTTCTTCGTGTGAGCGGGCGACCAAATCCACTCGGCACTGCCAAGCTCGTTGGTGACATTCTCGACAAGGTCTTGCCCCGCCAAGTTCCCCACGAAAGGTGTGAGCAAACCCAGGGCCAACAGAACGGTGCGTAGCGCCTTCATGGCGACCTCTCATTCCTTTGAGGACCAGATAACATCCATGTCCGAGACAAAGAAAACTTACCCCGAAACACACCGCCCAGGCAACAGAACATTCCGCGTGCTAGCATCGCCCATGAGATGCTGGCAAAATGGCCGCAAGAAGGCACAAGAGGGCTGACAAGAGAGTTTTGTCATTGTGGACGCCTCTGGTATCCCGTGAGGGATTAAATCATTCAGCCCAGGGTTGCCACAACATGAGCTCCGCGAATCTTGTGGCTACCCTGGGTAGTAGCAGCATCCCGCAGGGATGCCAGCCATTAGCCGGGGGTTGAGGAGCGACAGCAACGACACCCCCGGTTACGTTCCAAAAATAACATCGTCCGAGCTAGTCGCGATGTGTTCCCACGGAGCGTAAACGAGGACGAAATAAGCCGCACGCATTTCGGCCTCGATGTAGCGACTGTGGCACTCGGCGCGTTTTGCTCGGCCGATGTGATTTCTAAACCTACAACCGGGGGTGGCGACCAAGCTCGTAAAACTCGCTTGGCCTTACCCCCGGCTAATAGCTTGAATCCCTGCGGGATGTTCTTTCGCAAACCCAAAGAGCAAACAAACGCGGCCGCTGATTGACCACTGATATTAGCATAGTAAGAAAACTTTTTTGGTTTGCGACAACGAGGCCTGCTAACCTTAAAGTATCACTCCCAATTATCCGTGTTTCATCCGTGAAATTCCGTGGCTAGTCTTTTTCTCCCTTTTGAACCTTGCGTAGTAGGATTAATCAACTTCAGCCCAGCACCCCCGTTTGATCCTTAAGCATCTAACCATTCTGGGGGGTACTGAAACCTCAGTACCCGCATTCAGCCCATTAAGCAAATTAAAAATTGACAACTCGCGCTCCCCAGGCTTACAATCACGCCCGACGGGGCAATGCGAGTTCTGTAAGGCGGCTGCTAATGTTGTAATTACGTTTCGTTTCACTTCTATGGGGAGAACGCTCATGAATCGATTTCTTAGGGCCAGCGGCTCGGCCGCTCTCATCTTTGCGGTGGCACTCAACGCCGCAACTTCTTTGGCTCAGACATTTGGTGGCAACTTACTGCCCAACCAAGCCGCACCGGTGGGTCCGCCAGGACCAAACCAACTGCCGAAAACAATCATGCAGATTCAGAATACGGCGGGCGATACCGACATGGTGCAAAAGTATGTCGGCAACGCGGGTGCCAATGGCGGCCCCTTCCGCGGACAACCCACCGGCGGTTTCATGCAACCCCCGGTTCTCTGCGATGGCATGCCCGTCGGCACCATGTACTTTGAGTTCGGCGCCTACACCGGCAACCTCGGCGGCATGAACGGTGACAGCGGTGGCATGGTCATTCGTGGTGGGTTCAAATTCAACAACAACAAGAAACTCAATCCCGGTCATAGCCTCCGTTGGCTCCAGGCCTATCGCGAAACCGGTGGCAACAACACCACGACCATTGATGGAAACCCCTTATATCCTAATCATTCCCTAGCGGGTTACGATTCCTTGTTTTTTGACGCGCCTGGCGATGTGTTCACCAACGCCAATACCCCCGATAGCATCGTCTTCGAAGCGGCGCTCGTCTGTTTCGACAACGCCAACCCCATGGCGCTCCACGCGCTCGGTTCCTTCTTGTGGGGCTATAGCATCGACAAGGTCAACAAGACGATCACCGGCGAGTATGCCCTGATCTTCACGCCTCCACTCGGCGGCTTGCTCACGACCACGTTTACCAACGAATTTGGCCCGATGGGCACCCGCGGCATGGGCTGGACACTCGATAGCAATTGCGCGGATTGCTTCATGATGATTCCTGAACCCAACGTGCTGATTCTCGTCGGTCAAGGTCTGGCACTCGTGCTGATTGGCCGACGCAACGGACGCAGGACTCAGTGCTAGTTTTTTGTCAAAACTTGATTCTGGGATTAGCCGTTGGGCGCTAGCCCACGGTTGGAGCGACAAAAACCGAGGGCTAGCGCCCTGCGGCTGATGTGCTCGACCCCAGTTTTAGTTTTGACATAGCACGAGACTGTCTGGAAAGTAGTGTCACTATGACCGGTTGTTGGTTATTCTCCCTCGGCGCGGCGACCCTCGCCGCGCCGCTGGGGCTTTTCGCAGTGGCCCTAGCCTGCGCGCAGACAGCCGATGCCAAGCTGCTCGTCGAGGTCCGCGAAAGTGGGGCCTCCGCGCCGAGACCCCATCCCGCGATCATTCAAATCTTTGCTGATGGCACCATCAAGACGCTCAAGGGCGAACGTCGCGTCAGCCAGGAAGCCCTCACCAAACTCTTGGAGCAGTTAGAAAAACTCGGCATGGACCGCCTCGGTCAGGCGACCCTCGACAAAGAGTTCAAAGCCGCCGGCGAGATTCCCGCCGGCAAGCGCGGTGGCAGTGGCTTCATCACGCTGCTATTGTTCCGCGACAAACAGCCCGCCGTGCAGCTCTCGCTCAATCAACCCGATCAATTCGCCGCCTCAAAAGCCACGTCCGTGAATAGTTTCGTCAAAGCCCTGCATCTGATTCGAGAACTCGCCGACCCACCCCAGCCAAAGGCCGTAGGCCGCAACGAGTAACACGAGTTCCGGCAAGACGGCTCGGGAAGCACGTCGTCTCAAAAATACTTGCAATCTCTCGCGGCCAACCGGATACTGCAAAGTAGTAGGCACGCTCCGCCGTGCCGCAACCGCAATTGATAATGCTTTGATTTTTGGCGGTTCAGCCACGGCACACGGAGTGTGCATGCTACGATCACCGTTTGGCGACAATCATGTTCGAGCTTTTCGATCCGCGGCAGGAATATGTGGTGCGCGAGGGCACACTGCCGCATTGGTATCAGCCTGGGGTGACGTATTTCGTCACGTTTCGCACCGAGGACTCCGTGCCGCAACCGCTGCTCAGGTCGTGGCATCTTCGTCGCGACCAGTGGCTACGCGCGCACGGAATCGATCCCACGGACGCCCATTGGAAAATCCGGCTGATGGCGACGTCAGAGCTCGATCGCGAATTCCACCAGCAGTTCACCCGCGCTTTTATGGAATATTTGGATCGCGGTTACGGAGCCTGTCCGCTCAGAAACCCCTCTGTCGCCAAGATCGTGGCCGGCGCGCTGCTGCATTTCGACGGCGAGCGTTACCATTTGAGCGACTTCGTCGTCATGCCCAATCACGTCCACCTGTTAGTCTGCCTCATCGGTACAACCGAAATCGAGGCGCAATGCCAATCGTGGAAAAAGTATTCGGCCGGCCAGATTAACCGGCTGCTAGGTCGCAGAGGCCGTTTCTGGCAGGAGGAAAGTTTCGATCATTTAGTCCGCAGCGGCGAGCAGTTTGAGCACTTCCAGCGGTACATCGCCCGGAATCCAGAGCAGGCTCGTTTGCGGAACAGCGAATACCTACACCGCGTACGACCAAAGTAGTACGCACACTCCGTGTGCCGTAGCAAAATGTAGTAGGCACGCTCCGCCGTGCCGTAACAAGGAAACGCGACGATGTTAAATAACGCGCTGCGATTTGGCGGTTCAGCCACGGCACACGGAGTGTGCCTGCTACAAAGTAGCGCGTAGACCGGAGCGCGAGTTCCGGCCTACAATCTGAGACACGCGGAGAAAGTTCTACGGACGCTCGAACGCAAAGAGTGCGATCGCGCCGGCGACGAATAATCTCCATTCCACACCTTTAGGACACTACCCCGTTTCCCATTTCCTTGACTTCGCCTCTCCGGGTACTTAGAGTATTTGCACGGTAATTTTCACCTGGCCGGTGATGCGGGAGGGACGCTCGTGAATCGTAGTTACACACTATTTGCCTTGTTAATCGCAATGCTGCCTTGCGCGCCTGCCGCTTATGGCTACCAGGTTTACGCCTGGGGATATAATGTGCATGGTCAAATCGGCGATGGCACGACCACGACGCGGCTCTCGCCCGTTCCCGTCAGCGGACTGACTAACGTCGCCTCGATCGCGGTGGGAAACTTCTTTTCCGTGGCAGCACTCTCCGATGGCACGGTCCGCGCTTGGGGAGATAATGGGAGCGGCCAACTCGGCGATGGCACGACAACAATCCGAACCACCCCGGTCCCCGTTAGTGGTCTGGCCAACGTCACTTCGATCGGCGCGGGCTTCTATCATTCTCTGGCAGTGCTTTCCGATGGAACGGCGCGGGCCTGGGGAAACAACCAATTTGGCGAACTCGGCGATGGCACGACGACGCGCCGCAGCAGACCCGTCAATGTTAGCAGTCTTGCCAACGCTGCTTTGATCGCCGGTGGCGACTCCGCTTCCGTCGCCGTGCTCAACGACGGAACGGCACGGGCTTGGGGCAACAACACCCGAGGTCAAGTCGGCGACGGGACAACCACAAACCGCTCCATCCCGGTCATGGTGAGCGGTCTGGCCGGAGTCACTTCGCTGGCGGTAGGTGGACACCATGCCTTGGCGCTACTCACGGACGGAACCGTCCAGGCGTGGGGCCACAATACCAGCGGTCAACTCGGCGATGGCACGATCACAAGGCGGCTGACTCCCTTCACCGTGCCTGGGTTGACTAACATTGTCGACGTGGCGGCAACGCTCACTGCAAGTTTCGCCCTTTCCGCCGACGGAACACTTTGGTCTTGGGGCGCCAACAACGTGGGGCAGCTTGGCTTGGGAGATTTTTCCAGCCGGTTTGTGCCCACGCAAGTCGCCACCCCAGCGGGCTATCGATTCACGGACATCGCCGGCGGTCCAGCCGGATACCACATGCTCGCCCTCGCTACGCCAATTCCCGAACCAAGCACCCTGATGCTCGTTGCCCTGGTGATGGCGTCACTATTCTTTCCCTGGCGTAGGGTGCCACGGTGGGCTGTCAGCAGTCTCTTCCACGAGTATCGTGGGAGGAGATCGGGATAAACGGGGTCGAGAGCACTCCTGTTCGGCACGGTGGTTGCCGTTTGTCGTTTCAGGAGAGAGGACGTGGCGTGTCAAAGATTCAGTATAAGCGATTGTGATCGCGGCGTGTCGGGTAGCGGCCGACGTGGCAGTTGCGGAAAGATTGCCCCGCGCTCGGGATTGCGGTAGATTGACGCCATAGTGGCACCAGCGTCCTCGGGGGTATGTACGCCTGTAAACACCTCTACCCTCGCGGCGTCAAACGACTAAAGCGGAAGATTTCTGTGTAAGCCTTGCATACGCAGTGAAACGCTGTCTAGTAACAAATTAGCGGCCTTAAGAGGTGCCATGAAGGAACGAGCGCCACGCAACCGAACGCTTACTTGCAGCAACGCCGAGATGGCGACGCTTGCTTCAGAACTGTTGCGCCTTGCTGCTCCCTCTCGCCCCGAAGAGATCTTCAGGCGGATCATCCATCAGGATTTTCAGGACGTTCACCATTTTCTTCCACCCACGTTCGCCGATCTTGTGATTCTCGATCCGCCTTACAACCTGACGAAGAATTACAACGGACAAGTCTTCCAGGCGAAGGAAGCCAAGGCATACGTAACTTGGTTTGAGGAGGTCATTTCGTCACTGATGCCTCTGCTCCGGCCAACGGCAACCGTTTATGCTTGCAGCGACTGGCAAACCTCCACGCTAATATTTCCAATTCTCGACGGGCATTTCCATGTTAGGAATCGGATCACGTGGGAGCGAGAAAAAGGACGCGGAGCCAAAACAAACTGGAAGAATAACACCGAGGATATTTGGTTCTGCACGGTTGGCGACGATTACCATTTCGATGTCGAATCCGTGAAATTGAAAAGGCGGGTCATTGCACCGTACCGCACTAGCAATGGTGAACCCAAAGATTGGGACGAATCCGAGCAGGGAAAATATCGGCTTACTCATCCTTCAAACATTTGGTCTGACATTACCATCCCCTTCTGGTCGATGCCTGAGAATACGGACCATCCCACTCAAAAGCCTGAAAAACTGATAGCGAAACTCATTCTCGCAAGCTCGCGCCCCCAAGACGTAGTTTTTGATCCGTTTCTTGGTAGCGGAACAACCGCCGTTGTTGCAAAAAAGCTAGGTCGTCGATATGTCGGTGTCGAACTTGACCGCGACTATTGCTGTTGGGCTTTGAAACGGATCAAACTTGCCGAGATCGAGCCGAACATTCAGGGATACTCGGAGGGTGTCTTTTGGGAGAGAAACAGTTTGGCTGAGCAGAAGCCGCAAAAGGTCCGTAACACCCTGACGAGCGACCAAATTGGGCTATTCAATGAATGAAGCCCTCCAGAATCTGTTGGCACTGATCAAAGCAAACGACAGGATCAACGACAAGGCTCGCTTGGCCCGTGTCGTCGTCGATTCGTTAGGGTTGACGAAAGATAGGTCCGTCTATTGTTGCGCCGACTTTGCTATCCGGTTCAGTTCTTCGGCCAGTCGCAATTTCGGTAACACCGTGTTGTCCTTATCCAACCTCAGAAAGTACGATGATCGCCCGTTTATCGTTTGTCTGGTAACGCCAACGGAAAATCAGTGCTTGTTGGCCAACACAACATTACTCAAGAAGATCAGCCACAGTTCGCAGGAACTACGCGAGAACAATATCCGCGGCAGCTTCAATGGCTCCGACATCGCCAGAGAGTTTGAGGGAATTTCTAACTCGTCCGAAAACATCAGCCGCCTGTTCGACATACACGCAGGAATTGGCTTTGAAGGTAACCTCGCCCGGTTAGTCGAGGCGACAAACAATATCTCTCCAACGGGAATCAAGTTTGTCGTTAGCGAATCGGCGGCATCGGTAATTCTCGCCGCGCCCCAACGAGCAGAGAGCTTCGTAGTATCCAAGGAGTATGCCGTTCTGAAGGCGGAATTGGATGCCCGGGTGGACAAATTCAGGTCTGAAATCCTTTTGGCTGCGCTGATCGAGAATGTCAACGTCCGAGGTCGAATTATCGAATACATGATTGCTGGGCAGGATGAGGCATTGCGTCAGGAACTCGTCGCCGCTTTGAAAGCCGGCAACAAGGGTATTCCCAAATTCAAGACGGAGAATACGCTCGGCGACTACACCCGCATTTTCCCCAGTTACGACACCGAGACCGACGTGAAGACAAAAATCATGATACTCAACTCCAACCCGAAGGCGTACAATCTCGACAAGATGTTGGAGTTTCTGACGAATTCTCGGTCGGTGTTCATGTTCTACTTTGTCGGTGTCGATCCGGGAAAACTCGTGAACACAGTTCTCGTGTCGATGTTTCAGGAGAATCTCTTGCGGGCCACGATTCTGCTCAAGCACTGGTCAGGTCGGAACTCGCGTGGTGTCACGCAGTTTGAAGGAACGGCGATTAACGATCTGATCGTGAAGCCCAATGTTACGATCAATAAAGATGAGGCCCAAGCGTTTCTTCAGCAGGTGATCGCTCTATAGCAGCCAAGAACGGGCTAAGGAATCAAGCAAAAATAACTTCGGTATTTCATCACGACAAGAGTGACACGTCATTCCCGACCTCTTATCTGATCTGATCCCCAGGCCAGTGGCCGCCTTAATTGCCGCTAAAGAAAAGTGATTGCACCGCGCGTCCAGCGTAAACTGTCACAGTGAGTCAAAGAATTCTTGAAATCCTCCCGAAAAAAGTGCCGATCAACCCCGATTCAAATTCATCTTAGGTGTATAATACTATAGGGAAGCAATAAGACACTGGGATGCATTGAATGCTGCGAGAGGAAATTTAGGACTTTAGGAAAAGCTTGCTTCCGAATGAAAGGAGCAAGAAATGATAAAATTTCAAATTAAGCACTTTAAGGTGCGTTTCGAATTTATCTTGATGCTACGCATTAAGTAAATTTCAATCGCGGGCATGATATAGAAATTATGCCCGCCTTTTTTGGCATCTGCTGTCCAACCAAAACCATCTTGGTAGCCGTCCGGAGCGTAAACATCCGCAGCGAAATCATCGCCAAATCGTGTCGAGGAAATCACGAAAAACTGTAGCGCTGGCTCTGTCTGAATACCGTAACGTAGCCCAATCGAGCCAAATATTTTCCGCTGTAGAACGGCTAAGCGATTCAAACAGTGCGTTGCCAACTTCTAAATTACGAAACAGCACAACATCGCTGTTTTTCATGACCAAACAAAATTCGTCAACTAAAAAAAGAGCATCGCGATCATCAATTCCAATTTCTGGAACGTGTAGCATTTGCACTTGAGAATATCGCCATGATTCCTGAAATCGGTCGATTGCTGTCCATGGAATCAGATGATCGCGATATTGGCCAATGAGTAACGGGCCGACGGTCTTACACTCAAAGGTAAAGGTAAACCGGTGGCAAAAGACACCAATTTTATAATCAGGAATTTCAGTTCAGCCCACGTTGCGAATTCTAAGTTGTATCCCACACTCGCCGTCGCTTTCATGCCAAGATGGTTCTATATCAGCTCGAGCTAGCCTCTCGTATTCCACCCACAAGCGATCAAACAACACACCGACTATTCCACCAAGAATTACGCCGAGAAGAAAAGAGATCATTCAACACACCTGGCAACGGATTGAAAGTACCTGCTCAGGTAAATTCTCGTCAACAAAAGCGGCTAACGCCAGTGTCCTCCCTAAAAAAACGCAGTTGACTTTGCCCCCCAGCCTAATGAAAATGGAACTGCACCGAACCAGCACGTAGAAAAGGGGTCGAGAAAAAGGGTCGGAGAAAAGCTATCTTGGAGAAAAGTTGTCGGGAGTCTTTGTTTGACAAGAACGAGAAACGCGGGAACAAGTCTTATTTATTTCTCCGCTACCTCCCATTAATGCCTTCCTATTAGCGCCCATCAGCGTGAATCAGCGGTCACACTTTCTTGTGCCAATGTAGTAGGGGTTGGGGGCTAGGATGCGGGGACTTGATTGCGAAATTCATCGCCAGTCCCAAACCCCCAGATCCCAATCTCTGAAATGGCCAAAACTAACGGCTAAAATTGGCCACCCGTTTGTGATACAATCAGCAACGCGCCAAACTATGTGTACGCGCCGGTTCCTTGATAATTGGGTTCGCAAGGACTACCACTTGTTGGGGATTGGCTCCAAAAACGTTAAAATCGCGAGTTTTTTTCTTAGCAAACCACATCATCTAGTGGGTTTGGCCAAACCAGCTACTACCAGTAGAGATTTTTTCTCCCCTCCGAGCACACCTAAGTTTAATGCTGAAACAATATCTTGAGTTTCCCTATCTTGCCAAGACCTCCCCATGACCACCGCCATCGAAGTTGACGACCTTCGCACCTACTTCCACACGGAAGAGGGCGTCGTCCGCGCCGTCGATGGCATCTCCTTCACCATTCCCGTCGGGCACACGCTCGGCATCGTCGGCGAAAGTGGTTCCGGCAAGTCCGTCACGTCGCTCTCCATCATGCGACTCTTAACTGCTTCGGCACGCATTGAGTCGGGCCGCATCGCCTTACTTGGCAAAGACCTCGTAAAACTCCCCGAGCCGCAGATGCGTTCCATTCGTGGCAAGGATGTGAGCATGATCTTTCAAGAGCCGATGACTTCGCTCAATCCGGTTTACACGGTGGGAAGCCAAGTGGCCGAGGCGATCATTCTGCATCAAAAAGTGTCCCACGCCGAAGCAAGGCAACGCACCATCGATTTGTTCCGTGAAGTGGGAATTCCCAATCCCGAGCAACGTGTCGACGCCTATCCGCATCAGATGTCGGGCGGACAAAAGCAGCGGGTGATGATCGCGATGGCTCTCTCCTGCAATCCGAAGCTTTTGATTGCCGACGAACCGACCACCGCGCTCGATGTAACAATCCAAGCACAGATTCTCGAAATCTTGCGCAAGCTCCGCGACGAGCGTGGCATGGCGATTCTGTTCATCACCCACGACCTGGGAGTGATCGCTGAGATCGCCGACGAAGTGCTTGTCATGTATCGCGGTGAGATGGTGGAACGGGGCAGCGTGCTCGACATTTTCTCAAACCCACAGCATCCCTACACCAAGGGCTTGCTCGCCTGTCGGCCACGCCTCGATACGAAATACCGCCGGCTACCGACGGTCGATGACTTCATGGAAGTCCACCGCAGCAACGGTCGCCTTGAGCTTCGCGAAAAAAAGATGACCGACGAGCGGCTCCGCGAGCTTACTGCCGAAGGTCGTGGCACGTTGTTACACCCGCAGTCGGAACTCGCGGCCATGGGCCATCCGTGGGAACAAACCCCACGCGCCGCCGACACAACCGCCGTCGCGGAAGGAACGCGGCCCCTGTTGGAAGTGGAAAACCTCACCGTGCATTTTCCAGTGCGGCGGGGAATTCTCGGCCGCGTGGTCGATCATGTGCGGGCCGTCGATGGCATCAGCTTTCGCGTTTACAAGGGACAAACACTTGGCCTCGTCGGCGAAAGTGGCTGCGGTAAGACCACCACGGGCCGGGCCATCTTGCGACTCATTGAACCAACGGGTGGCAAAGTGCTGCTCGATGGCACCGACGTGCGCCGACTCAGCGGCCGGCAATTGCAACGCTTTCGCAGTCGGATGCAGATCGTATTCCAAGATCCCTACGGCTCCCTCAATCCGCGCATGACCATCGAATCCGCGATCACCGAGCCGATGATTATTCAAAGGTTGGGCAAATCAAGCCGCGAACGCCGCGATCAAGCGGCGGCACTCTTGGAAGAAGTCGGCATGTCGGCGAACCATTTGCGGCGCTATCCGCACGAATTTTCCGGCGGACAACGCCAACGCATCTGCATCGCCCGGGCGATTGCTGTCGAACCGGAATTGTTGATCTGCGACGAATCGGTCTCCGCGCTCGATGTGTCGGTGCAAGCGCAGGTGCTCAATTTGCTAAACGAAATCCAATACAAGCGGGGACTCACGTACCTGTTCATCAGCCACGATCTGAGCGTCGTGAAATTCATGGCCGACATGATGGCCGTGATGAACGGCGGGAAGATCGTGGAATTCGGCCCGTCGCAAGCGATCTACGCCGCCCCGCGCGAGGACTACACCCGCCGGCTGATCAGCGCCACGCCCAACGACGATCTGGAAAGCATCCGCCGCCGCGTGGCGGAACGTGAAGCGACGCGGTTGGTCCGTGCGACTCGTTGAGTCGCGGCTACAAACACCCGCGACCGCGTGGAAAGCCTGAGGGGACAAGGCTTTCGCACGCGGTCGTGGCTTGGGAGGAAAACTAATGCCACGCCTTAATGCAGTTGGCGTGCCAATGAGAAATTCCGCGGAAAAACGTTATTCGTAGCTTCCTGGGGTGGCAAAAAGGCAACGCACCGTGGATAAAATTGAAACCTGCAATAGGAGCAAGAAAGCCCTATCAGCTATCAGTTTGGGAATTTAGGCAAACTAGACATGGCTAGACGAATTTTTTTATACAACCAGACTGACAAAACATCGTCACAAGTTTGCAAAAGTCCAGTACGAATCCCCCATCTTGGGGACAACGGCCTATTGGAAATTTTATTGAATCTCAAGTGATATCACTTGATTTGTTGCCAAAGTCGTGCTCAGATTGCGATTGGCCGCAAGGATCGTGTTACGCGGCAGTCCCAAGTAGGATTGGCTACTAAGCACGGTGACATCTAGGAGCGCCTAATGAAAAAGATCCTTGGTTCGTTTTCACTTGCAATCATTCTTTGTTTCAGTCAGTTCGCCTCGGCTGGAACCATCTCTCCGGGAATTTTTGAGCTCTTCAATCACCCCGATGGAAATGCCGATGTGCCTGGACCCTACGGCCTTCGGCTTGATTATCTTCCTCCTCCAGGCCACGGTCCCACTTACGACGTGGAAGCCGATGCTTCACCAGTAACCCTGACGTGGTATCTCGATGGCACGGCCGTGATCGAAGGTCGCATCAAGAACAACGCCTCGGGTGAGTTTTGGAAAGTGACGTACTCCATGTCCGGCCTCACGGAAGGACCAAGCGGTTTCTCTGCGGCGGCAGGATCAGGCTCCCTAATGTACGACGATGTGGGCGTGCCCAAACCCGACATCTTGCTGGCAGGTGACTTCAGCATGATGGGTACGGTGTTCGATTTTTTCGCGGATGGCTATCGACTGCCTCCTGCGGAAAGCATGACCACCGTGGGTCGGGGCTGGCTGCTACCTTCGACGATTGGCCCTCATAACGACTGGCTCGTGATTGGAGTGCAAACAACGATTTTTATGATCCCCGAACCAGCAACCTTGGCCTTGCTAATCGTCTCGATCTCCGCAATTCAGTTGCGGCGACGCGGGACTGTGTGAGAAAGAGAAAAAGATTTGCGAACTACGAAGTCCTGTGGCATTCTTAAATCGAAGGTGCCGCAGGCTTTTTTTTGCGCAATCGGTCACTTCGCGCTGACTTGAATCACCGGCGTCGCGGCGCTGGCACCCAACACAATGTCATTGGCGTGGCGGCCAGCGGCGGGTTGGCCGTCGTCGTTGAGAAACCAATGATCGCGCTTGGCTTTGCACTTGCACTGTGTGCAGTACTTGGAACTTAAATCCTGAAAGAGGACATTCTGTCCGCAGCCGCCATGGTTGGCACTTTGAAAGCCCGCGATCGCTGAACTGGGGGCGTCGGCCAAAAGCGGCACGAAGCGGCTGCCACTGAAGTAGACCTGATGGACTTGACCCGTTTTGTCTTGATAGCCGAGCGTGTAGGCGTAATCTCCGGCCATGTGCTTGCGGAGTTGCTCGCGTTGGGCCCCAGAGGCAGCCAGATATTCATCACGAGTTGGAATGCGAATCACCACGCAGCCATTGTCCACGCGCTCAGCAAGTTCCGACGAAGGGCAGACGACCAATTGCGAGAGTTCATTGCGCGTGAGCACTCCGTTGTCGGCCAATGTGACCACAAACGCGCCAGCATTCTCACCCACCTCAATGCGCGGCAGCCCTTGATTGAACCGCAACGAGTACTCCATCAAAGCCGCACCAAGTTGGTGCATGTTGTTCTGACAGGTAAGACGGCGCGCGACGTCGCGATTAACTCGCAAGGCCGGCATCATCAAGGCACCCAATGCGACCAGCACACAGGCTCCAGCAGCGAGATCGATGACTGACCAGCGTTTGCGACCGGTGAGAGGATCGCGACTCTCACTTAGAAACTTGCCGCCGGACTGGCTACAGAGGGCTTTGGATTTTTGAATCGCTCGATCCACGAAGCAGCAGGTCCGCGAGACGAGTTGATCGGGGGGAACGGCTTCGAGTTCCGGCGCCTCCTCGCAATTACCAAGACACTCCCGCAGCTTTTCGAGTTCCTGTTGCAGCGCGGGATCATCGGCGAGAGTTGCCTCGATCGCGGAGCGCTCAGCGGGGTCAAGATCGTCCAGGAGATAGGCAAGTAGCTTTTCTCTCATCTGCCCCACACCCTGCTCTGCGTGATCTTGCCTTGGGCCAGCCGTTCTTTCATCGCTGGCTGGAAACACGACACGAGTCTGCCACACCGCGTGGCAGACTCGTGAAAATATAGCTTGCGGAGAGTAGCATGAACTGCCGCCAATGGCGAAGTCCAATATATCGTTATGCCGAAAAGCGGCTTTGAGACAAGATTAGCGGTCGCTGACGACTTGCAGATCGCGCCATGATTGGCCGAGCCGCTTGATCGCAGCGTGGAGGCGGCTCTTAACCGTTCCCACAGGCACAGACATGATCTTAGCAGCGTCACGGTACTTCATCCCCTTGAAATAAACCAGGTTCACCGCACTTTGCAAAGCGTCGGGGAGCGTGGCCACTTCGTTGCGAATCCACTCGGCCTGTTCACCTGTATCGACCGCGTCGCTCGGGTTGGCTTCCTGAGTCGCAACCACTTCCATCAGTGAGCCCACTTCCTCACCGCTCGCGCTGTGAGCTACGTCAAGGCTCAAGCGGCGATGCCGGCGATTACGTCGTTGGGCATCAATGGCTTGGTTGGTGGCAATCGTGTAGAGCCACGGGCGGAATTTCCGACCCGACTCAAACGACGCACACTTCAAATGCACCTGTAAAAATGTTGTCTGGAACACATCCTCAGCCAACACGCCGTCGCCGAGGTAGCGTCTAAGGTAATTGTACAGCTCACGTTCGTACCGCGCGACCAGTTCGCTAAATACGGTTGAATCTTCCGCGCTCTGGTACTTGGCAAGCAGTTCTTCATCGCTGAACTGCGCCATACCGTGTGTGCTGTTTGTTTTGTTCAAAACTTCCTTGGTGACCCTAGCCATCTTTACGAACTCCTCGTTCCGAGAGTTCGACGTTTACGAGGAGAAAATCCTTTCTCCTAGCCGTCCGAATAGGATTCCGCGAACCCTCGCAGCTTACATGTGCGATTTCCTTGGGTAGCGGACAAGTGACCTGCAACTGTGAACTGTCCAAAGTCGCCGGTCGTAACAGTCGAACCTGGGTTCTCATTATAACCCCCCCCGCGCTCGAATTGCTTGTCGCGAGGTTGGTTTTTGAGGGTAGACCAGAATCATGCTGCTGCGTAAGTGAAAAGCAAGTCCCATGCCGTGGCCTGGGAAAGTCGTTTCTAACGCAGCGGTAGCTAACTCCGAACATCTGAATGGATAATCGTTTGCGCAAATTGGTGGTTTCCCGGTTCACTAACTGTCCTTCGCCCTGTCCCTGCCAATCTTGCATATTTTTCACAAATATCAAGATTTGGCAGCCTCTCAGAGCGTCTATCTGGTGAGCGATTATAAGACAGTGAGCAATTATCGTACGCGCAGATGGACAGTTGAGCGACCGCTGGCAGGGGGCTGGTTAAGTGGATATTGTTGGGCTAATCAAGATTCAGGATAAAGCCCATGCGTATCCCATTTGATGCCATCATTTCGCCCGAGAAACTCACCGATTATTTGCTGATCGAGCGTCCTTGGGACGACAAATCGAAGTTTTTGGCCCAAGCAGACTTTACCCTCGAAAATCCTCTGGCACTTGATTTCGCAATTCGTCAGCTTGGAACAGGGTCCGATGCTCAAGAAGATGGCTCCAACGAATATGGTACCTTTTATAGGGTTACGGGCGAACTTATTGGGCCCACGGGCTTACCTCTGCCAGTAGTCCTGGTCTGGCTACAATGGAAGAGCGATGGCCTGTTCCACTTCGTAACACTCAAGCCGCATAAGAGTCAATCATGAGATCCTTCTCGCTCTACGATCGAGTTGCCCTAGTTCGCGACATTTCCGAGCATCGCCTGAGGGCAGGCGATATCGCCACTGTCGTGGATATTGTCCCGCACCCAGCAGGTGGCCAAGAAGGAATCGTGCTCGAAGTGACTAATGCCCTTGGAGAATCACTACAAGTCGTGATTGTGACTATTACCGACGTTGAACCACTGCACGCGAATGAGGTGCTCTCTGTTCGACAATTTGTTGAATCAGTGTAAATTCAAACACTCTGACCGTCGCCACGCCAAACAAATCAACATACCACCGACCCACAGAAAAGCGGGTTCTGGAACTTGGGTCACTGCCTCCGAAAGAGCACCGAGGGGCGAATTGTAGTTGGCTTGCCACTCGGCCAAATCACCAGCGCTGAAGGGATCGGACGACTCGCCGCGTTGCCAGGCGAGAAAATCCCGGCCATCGACGTCACCATCGCCATCGAAATCACCGGGGCCGGGAATCGTCACCGTGAGATACTGATCGGTCGGCACGTCGTACAGCCGCTGCATCGTGCCGTCGGGCCAGCGGATGCGCAACTCATCGATGATCGTGGCCACCCCAAGTCCAAAATGCACGGGGAGGTCGCTTTGGTTAAAGGTGCCGGCATTCGTGTTGGCTTCCCGGCGGAGGGTGACTTCCTGGGGAGTGCCCTCGAAAAGCGTGGCGTAGAGCGAGGCACCAATGCCAGTCGTGTTGTCGGTCGGGCCTGCCAGTTCAACGTAGAGCCAATGATTTCCATTGGTAGAGGCATTATTGAGAAAGACGCGTTCGGGAAAATTTTGATTGGTCGGCGCGATAAGATCTTGATCGCCATCCCGATCAAGATCTCCCCACGTACTGTCGTAAGCCCCTTCATTGGTCGAGTGAATTCCCTGGGCCACCGTGACATCGGTGAATTGCCAATTGCCGTCGTTACGATACAACTTGCGGGCTTTGTTAGAGGCGCCGAAAATCAAATGGTCATGAAAAAAAAGATCGAGGTCGCCGTCGTTGTCGTAATCGACGGGCTTGCCGCCGTTCAAATCTCCGCCGACGTCAGTCAAGAGAGCGTGACCCGTGATCGTATCAACGTCGGTGAACAGATTATTGCCATCATTGCGAAAAATCTTGGTGGGTTGCCGGTCTGCCCCCACAAGGAATAAATCGAGTTTGCCGTCGTTATCGAAATCATGAAATTCGGCCCCGTACGTATTTCGCGTATTCTGGGTGCCGTTCGTGTCGGCGATGTCGATGAAACTCAATGCACCAGTCTCAACGAGTTGATTCTCGTAAAAGTTGTTACGGATGTTGTTGTCGCTACGGCAGGTCGAAATATAGACATCCAGATCGCCGTCGCCATCAGTATCGCCAATAGCCATGCCGTAGCCTTTGTTACCAACATCTTGCTGGAAACCAACGGCCGCTCCCACGGGAGTAAAATTGTTGGCTGGTCCTTGTAAATAGATTTGATGCTTTTCCGGCCCTTCCATGCCGATGAGCAAATCGAGATCGCGGTCGTTGTCAATGTCGACCCACGCCTCATTTTGATGAAAGTCGGGATCGTCTAAATTCGTGGCAACACTCTCGTTGGAGAAGCCGGCCGGGCCATTGTTGCGGAGGACATCACCGACCGCGCCGACGCCCGTATTGGATTGCCCGACGAAAACATCGACGAAGCCATCGCCGTTGTAATCCCCCCAAGCGGCACTCCACGAGGGACCCAAGCCGGCGGGCAAGGTGGATGTCATATTGAGGAACGTGAGAGTGCCAAATTCAACCAAGTTGTTACGGAGCATTTGTTGAGCCCCGGTTGCTCCGGCACCACCTCCTTGGAAAAAAACATCGAGATCACCATCGTTGTCGATATCGGCCAGCGATGCACTCCGGGACTCGGAATCGATATCCAGCCCAGGCAAAACCAGCGCCCCATTTTCCGTGAAAACCGCCAGCGATGGACTTGCCAAAAGCTGCCAAGCAAACAGACCAATTGCGCATGCCAAGAAATTTCGCGGACCTGAAGCTGGCATGGTGACTCACTCCCAGACGAATTGTACCTTGCCTCACGATATTCGCTTTTAACGCCATCTGCAATGAAATCCCAGCTAGTTACCGCAAAAGAGTGATTTACCTGCGCTCGAGCGGGATTCGATTTACAACCGCACGACCCGGTTGCCGCTCACTTTGCGGACCAGGCCTCGCATTTCGAGGACGCTCACCGTAGCCAGTACTCGTTGCACGGGTAGGCCCGAGGTTTCGGTCATTTCGTCGATCAGCGAGCCCCGTGGCTCGATAGCCTGGAGGACTTGGGATTCCTGTTCGTTCAGTGTGACTTCGATGGGGGCGCGAATTGTGGTGCCATCGTCGCGACAAGCCTCCGTGGCAAGGGGGCCGAGTTCTTCGAGCACGTCGTCGATCGAGGTCACGAGCTTCGCGCCATCGCGAATCAAACGATGCGGACCCGACGAGAGCGGGCTATCGATTTGTCCCGGTACGGCAAACACTTGCCGATTCTGCTCCCCTGCGTGGCGGGCAGTAATAAGGGCACCCGAGCGGTCGGAGGCTTCCACCACAATCGTCCCGAGGGTGAGGCCACTGATGATGCGGTTGCGTTGGGGGAACATGCCGCTGATCGGTGGCATCGTGGGTGGGGCCTCGCTCACCACGCAACCTTGCGTGGCGATTTCCTCAGCGAGCTTGGTGTTCTCCGGCGGATAAGGTGCGAGCACGCCGCTGGCCAAGACTGCAATCGTGCGACCACCGGCGGTCAGGGCACCACGATGGGCGGCCGTATCGATACCACGCGCCATGCCACTCACGACGGTGAACCCCGCGCGGGCCAAACTTGCGGCGAGTGCTTCTGCTTGTTTGAGACCGTAACGACTGGCATGCCGCGTGCCGACAATCGCCACGGCAAGGCCGTCGATTTCTTTGAACTCACCACGCACAAACAGCACCGCCGGCGGATCGGGAAGTTCCCGCAGGAGGTGGGGATAACGAGAATCAGCCGGACTGAGAATCGCGATGTTATGTTCAGCAGCAATGCGGAGCTGTTCGTCGACATTGATTTCCGTGCGCGCTTGCGTGATTCGCTTGGCAAGCGTCGGGCCAATGCCGGAGACGTATTGCAACTCACCCATCGATGCCGCGAGCACACTTGTTGGCGAGCTGAAATGCGCGAGCAATCGCTGCATAGCGAGCGGTCCCACCCCCTGCACCATTGCCAGGCAAAGTCGGTCACGGAGTTGTGGGTCGGTAGTTTCCACGGCAAAAAATTCCGGTCGCAGGGAGTTTCTGCCGACGATAATCCCGGTGCGCGAAGAAAGCAACTAGGAAACTTGACTGCCTAGTTACAGTACCGACAATTAATTGGAGAAATTGTCGGCTATAATCAAGTCAGGCAACGTAAGGATTGTTTCATAGAGGTAACTTTTGACCCCCATCGGCCACACTCTGACAGGACTCGCGATTGGCTATTTGGCGATTCCACGTGAGATGCCCCGGCAACAGAAGACCTGGGCGCTTGCCGTCTTCGCACTTCTGGCCAGCGTGCCGGATTTACCATTTCCTTATTGGGGCCACAATGACTACCGCATCAGCCACAGCCTCGTGGTCACGACGTTTGTCCTCGTAATCGTCGTCGGCATTCTCGCCTTGAAATACAAGGGACAGGCACCATTCACGCCAAGCATGTTGCTTGCCGGCGCCCTCGCCTGGTACAGCCATATCTTGCTCGACTCATTCTATAATCACGCGATCGGCCTGGAAATTGGCTGGCCGATCGTCGACTATCGAATCGCACTGCCCGTGCCGTGGCTCTCTCCCGGGAACAAACTCGACATTTTCAGCATGCACAATGTGAAGGTGGCTGTGTTCGAAGTCTTAACCTTTGGACCACTGCTGGTACTTTCCATAATACTTAAGCACCTAAAATATCGACCAGTTCCCACCGCTCTAGAATCCTAACCAACCGCACAAGCGGAATGGGCGGCAAGAAGCGACGGCGATTCTCGCCTTCATGGCTCTCGCGGGGCAGCATTTCCTAGTAAGATAAAGCTTGGTTTATTCGATTTATTTCACGTTTGGAACGAAGGACGACTGTCATCATGAAGGGCCTTTCTGCTCGTTTGCCGATCTGGCTGAAAAAGCCTGCCAAGCAACTACGAAATTACTTCAAGTATGCGGGCACAGCGCGTTATTGCCCGGTTTGCGAAAAATCTTCCAGCCAGTTTCTCCCCGCGGGATTTATCCGCCGCGAAGATGCCATGTGCCCCCATTGCGGCTCGCTGGAGCGTCATCGGTTGGTGTGGCTCTTCATGAACAAGAAAACGGATTTGTTTAATGGCAAGAGCAAAAAGATGTTACATGTCGCCCCGGAACTTTGCCTGGAACCCAAGTTTCGCAAACACTTGGGAGCAAGCTACCTCACGGCCGATCTGCTCAGCCCACGGGTGATGGTCAAGATGGACATCACCGACATCAAGTATCCCGAGAATTCATTCGACGTGATCTATTGCAGCCATGTGCTGGAACACGTCCCAGACGACAGGAAGGCGATGCGCGAGTTTTATCGCGTATTGAAGCCAGGAGGTTGGGCGATCCTGTTAGTGCCTATCTCCGTGGACAAAACCTACGAGGATCCCAGCATCGTCGACCCTGATGAGCGCTTCAAGGCGTTCGGACAAAAAGACCATGTGCGCGCCTATGGTCCCGACTACGTTGGCCGCTTACGGGAAGCAGGGTTTCAGGTCGAAGTTTACCAGGTCGGCGACTTGGTCCCCTCCACGGATGTGACACGCCTGGGAATGACGAACAGATCAGTGGGAGAAATTTACTACTGCACGAAGTAATTCCTATTTCGCCGATTTTCTGACGATCACTGTCTACGAGTGCTTGTGATGCAGTTTCAAGTCCTAGGAAAAATTGAGGGCATCGAAACTATCGCCGTTGGTGGCGGCATTAAAGACATTATGAGGCTACAGAAGCAGCACGGAGCCGGTCGTTGGCGTAAAATGAAGGGCATCGCGGATATTCGCCTTCCCAACGGCCATATTCGCAAGGCAGAATTACACTGGTATGAGGCTCACGGCATCGGCAAACGCAAGATGAAAATCAAGCGATTCTTGGAGTAATGACATGGCTGGCGCAGGAACGAAAATCAAATTTGCTTTGTGCATCAACGACTCGGATTGCGACGATCTTGAAAAGGGGATGGTCTATCTTGTCCGCTCCGATGCCGCCGCAAAGCGTGAGGGATATCTGCGAATTTTCGATGCCTCTGGGGAGGATTATCTTTACCCCGAGACTTACTTTGTGTTGGTGGATTTGCCAGAACAAGCACGAGACGCCCTGCTGGCCACGAAATAGCTGCTGTAAATGTCTACATTACCCTAGACGATCAATTTTGTGCGCCTGAATGGATTATTGGTAGTCTGCGTATGAACAATGACCCTATCAGTCTCACATCGACAAAAAAGTTTTCTATCAGGCGAGTTCTCGGGCTGCTATTCTTCGCCTTTTCGACGTTCATGCTTTTCGTGTTCGTCATGTGCATAATTAATCGTATTTTTTGGCATCATGGAATCAGCGTTATAGAGGATCTTTTCGTATTTACGATCATAGCTGCAATCTCAATCGGCTCGGTAGTCATCGGATACCTTTTCATTCGAATTCGCAACTAAGTCGACCCATTTCAATCAGCCCGTCGTAATTTTCCAATTATATTCATTTCTTAATCGCTTCCAACACGTCATCCACCCGCACATCCTTCACCAACTCAACATGCCCCAGCTTCGTTGGCAACACAAACCGCAAGCGGCCTTCGTCGGTTTTTTTGTCGCGGCGCATGATGCGGACCAGTTCTTCGCCGTCGAAATCGGGGACGGTTGTTGGCAGTTGGAGTGCCTTGAGGAGCGCCGTTTGGCGGGAGAGGAATTCGGCGTCGATGCGATTCATGCGGTGGGCCAGCCGCGCGGCGCATTCCATGCCGATGGCGACCGCTTCGCCGTGAAGCAGCAAACCATATCCACCAGCCGCCTCAAAGGCGTGGGCGAAGGTGTGGCCGTAGTTGAGCACGGCTCGCAGGCCGGTAAGCTCACACTCATCTTTCTCCACCACATCGGCCTTGAGCCGGCAGCAGCGTTCGATCACGCGGGTGAGCACCGCCGGATCACGAGAATTGATGGCGGCGATATTTTGCTCAAGAAACGCAAAAAACTCCTCATCTAAAATGACACCGTATTTCACGACCTCGGCGAGGCCCGCGCGGTATTCGCGGTCGGGCAATGTGGCGAGCACGTCGACATCGATCAGCACGCCTCTTGGTTGCCAGAAAGCACCGACCATATTTTTCGCGCCGGGCAGATTGATCCCCACCTTGCCACCGACGGAGCTATCCACTTGGGCGAGGAGTGTGGTTGGCACCTGAAAAAACTGCAAACCCCGAGCAAACGTCGCGGCCACGAAGCCAGCCAAGTCGCCCACCACGCCGCCGCCGATGGCGACCACAATCGACTTGCGGTCGGTCCCTTCTTCGAGCATCGTTTCCCAAAGCTCTTGGGCGACCTCGCCGCTCTTACTGGGCTCGCCGACATCCACGGTGAGGAGATGGACTTCCCACTCGTCGTCGGTGAGTTGGTCGCCGAGCTTGTCGGCATACAGCTCGTCGACCGCATCGTCGGTGATGATGACGGCGTGCGAAGCCTGACAGCGCTCACGTAAGAACGGGGAAAGTTCTGCGAGATTGCCGCTGCCGATCTGAATATCGTAGCTCCGCTCGGCGAGATTAACACGCGTGGTGATGAGCGGTTGAGACACAAGCAACATTCCAATGTGAATAGTTGCCACAGAGAACACAGAGAACACAGAGAAAATTTGATTCTTTTATCTCCGTGGTCTCTGTGCTCTCTGTGGCTCAATGAAGTCAGAATTAAACTTTGGGCATAACGCGCTGTAGATCTTCGTCGGTGACGATAATCTGGCGGCAGAAGCCAGTATGGACGCGGATGTACTCGAGGTGGGCCGCTTCCTCGGGGTGGGCGTGCAACATCGCTTCCAGTTGCATCCGCTGTCGGGGTTCAATTTCCGTGTCGGCGGGCCATACCGTGGTGGTTTCGACCACCAAGGCTTCGCGATAAGCGTCGAACGTGTCGGCCATGAGTGGCTCTGCTTCCTAGAAGAATCCTGTGCTGAATGGGTGAACTCTCAGTATACTGACACCACAAGGTATCAAAAAGACTCAATAAATTGGCGTGAATCAACAAAAATTTTCGCGGTCTAAGCAATATGCAATCTGGCACCAAACTCGTCCTGGGAATCTTTGGCTTGGCTCTCTTGGCGGGGGTCTTCTCTTGGTGGTATCGCTTTGAAGTGGCCCATCGCCCGACGACTTTTTGGGGACCGCACTTTGCGGATTTGATTGCCCGCCCTTCCGATGTGACCGCGTTTAGCCTCAAGCCAGCGACGGCAACATCTGGGAAAGATACGCTGCAAATTCTCTCCCAGAGTTTCGAGCGGATCGATTCCAAGGAATTGACCTCCGCGCCGGGAATGGTCCACATGCGGCATTCGATGCTCTCGGGCAGCAACTATCGCTGGGATCAACCCGCGAACACTCAAAATTGGCGCTGGTGTTTGCAATTCTCCGGTGAGGGCATGACCGCCACGATTCTTTTCACCGAAGACTTCACCGTACTTGGCCGCATGAATCAGCGTGGGGACAATGTGCGCACTGTCGATTGCCAGCCAATGGCTGAAACCTTGCGCGAGTATTTCGCCAAGATCGGCATCTTCCCCGCTTCTGCCACCGAGCAAGCCGCCACTGCTAGCAAGCAGGCAGAGTGACCTGGGAACCCGATGCCGCGGCTCCTATACTCCGCAACCGATTTTCAGACTGAACACTGAGAAAGGATGCGGACGCGATGCGCTCGATTGCAATCATCAATCAAAAGGGTGGCGTGGGTAAAACCACGACGGCGGTGAACTTGAGCGCGGCGCTCGCGGCCCAAGGTTTCCGCGTCGGCTTGATCGACATAGACCCGCAGGCCCATGCGTCGCTCCATCTGGGCGTCGGCCCGGAACAAGGGCACCAGAGCGTGTACGATTTGCTGACCAGCGATGCCACACTCGCCGATGTCTGGCAATCGGCCTCCCCCAATCTACAAGTCGCCCCCTCGCACATTGACCTCGCCGCCGCGGAAGTCGAGCTGGCTGGCGTGGTGGGCCGCGAGCTGATCCTGCGCGACAAGCTCGCGGCACTGAGCGACCAATTCGATTACGTGTTGATCGACTGCCCCCCGTCCCTGGGGATTCTGACAATCAATGCCCTGTCGGCCGTGGACGACGTGTTCCTCCCCTTGCAGCCGCACTTCCTCGCGCTGCACGGCTTAAGTAAACTTTTGCAGACGATCAACCTCGTCGCCAAGCGGCTTAACGACCGCCTGCGGTTAGCTGGCGTGCTGTTCTGTTTGTTTGATTCTGGGACGAAGTTGGCCACCGAAGTCACGAGCGATGTGAAGGCCTTCTTTCAAGACGCCCGCGACAAAAAAGGCGTTTGGCAGGACGTGCATCTGTTCGAAACGCGCATCCGCCGAAACATCCGTTTGGCAGAGTCACCCAGCTTTGGCAAGTCAATCTTCGAGTACGCTCCCCAATCGGCCGGTGCCGAGGATTATCAGGCTCTGGCCGGGGAAATGATCGCCCTCTATGGTGGGCAAGTGGCGTCTTCTGACCTACGCGCCGCAGCATAACACTAGCCGGATCGCAACGCGATCCGGGGCAGAGGCCGTTATCCAGGATCGCGTTGCGATCCGGCTGCTGTTAATCTGTAGCGATTCTACCGAGGCCACAAGCCTTGCCTGCTGAAGATTGCGGGTTGCACGGGTCGTAGCTGTTGGCCTCGAAAAAACATCTACGACAATCGTAAGCGGCGGCAATGCGCCGCCCTCTGCCTAGCCGATGGGAAATGTGGGTGAAGTACGTACCTTCGCTCGTCATGACCCCCGATAAACTACGACCCAATTTGTTTGCCGTCGCCGGTTGACCCTTTGTCAGCCGCTTCCCGCAGGATGCGGGAAGACACGCGCGGCACGGTTCCACAAGGATGTGGAATTGATACATCGCAAAGGAGTATGCGCATGAAACTCTCGTGCACCACGCGCGGGCTGTTTTTCTTGGCCGCGACGGTTCTCTTAACCGCCCCGGTTCTGGCCCAATATTATACCAACGGCAATCCCAATCAGGGATACCGGCCGCACCAAGCTTATGGCCCGCAGTACAGCGGCGGCTATGTCGGCGGTCAGCAATTCATGCCTGGTCCGCAACACACCCAAGCCCATTATCCGCAGACTCAGTATGCGACCCAACCAAAATTTGCGCCTCAGTCGCAGTTCGCGTATCAGCCGCAATACATGGCGATGGCCCAGCAACCCGTTGCCAATGGCAACTTGCCTGCGATGAACCAAACTCTGGAAGCGGTTCCGCCGGGGACCTCGATGCAACCGTCGAACAACCATGCCCCTCAACAGGCCCCGATGGATTATCAACAAGGCGGCCAGCCCCAAGGTGGCTATGAAAATTATACCGCCGGAGCTTGCGCGACCGGTAGCGGCTGCGAGAACTACGGCAGCTATTGCCAACCGAACTATAGCTGCGGCGACGTGGGCTATGGTTGCTGCGCGCCTTGCGGTCCGCGGCGGCATTGGTTCGGTGGCGTGTACGGTCTGTTGATGGAACGCGTGACCTGCGATCGCGTCCCATTGGCCTTTTACACACCCCAGCCAGCGCCTGGTTATTACCCGACCGACAGTGAAATCGCTTTAACGACCGATCATCTCGACAACGAATTACAAGGGGGTGCCGAAGTCCGCTTTGGTGCGACCTTCGCTTGCTGTGGCGGTGCGGGTGGTTATGGGGGGTGCTGCGATCCTTGCGGGGGCGGCTGCGGTACGCTCGGCTGGGAAGTCGGGTACTGGGCGCTGGCCGAAGATACGGCCTACGCGAGCTACACCGATGGGCCCGCCACGCGCACCTACGGCATGAAGTCCTATCAAGGCTTGGAATTCAACCATGGGGGTGCTTGGCGTCCCGTGAACCATGCTTACGATTACGCACCTCCAACACAAGATTACATCGTGGGTGGCTCGGATCTACGTGTCACTTCCGTGGAAACAACCCGCAGTTTCTCTGTTCAAAACGTGGAATGGAATCTCGTTTGCTTGCCAACCATCGGCGGAGGTTGCAATTCCTCGTGTGGCATGGGCGGAGGGAGTTGCGATTCCTGCGGTGGTGGCTGCTGCGATTCTTGTGGTGGCGGAAGTTGTGGAGCGGGTGGCTGCGGACATCGCCGCTGTGGCGGCGGTTGCGGTGCCTACTGCTACACCGGTCCTCGCTGCCAATGTTCAACCTCCCTCGGTGTGCGCTATCTGCGGTTCGACGAGGATTTTATGTACCGTTCCAATTATGATGAATGGATCGCAGGCGTTTACGATAATAGTAACTCCATAGCCCATTACATCGATGCCGACAATCACTTGGTTGGTTTCCAAGTCGGCGGCAACGGTTGTTATCACTTGGGATGCTGTGGCAAGGTGGCGTTGCACTTCAGCTCAAACGCCGGCATCTACGGCAACTACATCGAAGTTGATCAATATTGGTCCAGAGCCGTCCGCTTTGCCAACGGCACCCAAGATGCGTTTAACATCAATGCCGACGACGAGAACATCGCCTTCGTGGGCGAACTACGGCTCGGTGCCAGCTACCAATGCTCCTGCCACTGCCGGTTGTATGGTGGTTATCGGGCCCTGGGTGTGTCAGGCGTCGCGTTGTCGACGAGCCAACTTGCTCAAAGCCCTTACATCACTCCAGGACAATCGGGCTATGTTGATTGCAGCGGCTCGATCTTCCTGCACGGCCTGCAAAGCGGCGTCGAGTTCATGTACTAGACCCAAATGCGGTTTGCAGAATTGATAAAAACACCCGGCTGGCGCGGAAGCGCCAGCCGGGTTTTTTTGTTGGTTAATCACAAGACCCGGGGAGTGCCATCCCCGGGCTTGGTGTTGAATGAAAAACCTATCTTATCGAACGGCGCGGGTAGCAACTGACAAGTACCGCCAACAATCCCAAGAGCATGGTGCTCGGTTCGGGGACAGCAGTCAACGAGAGTTTGCGAGACTCTGTGCCCTTGCCAGTCGGCGTGTACTGACGCTGCCAAGCCAGAAAATCTCGGCCATCAACATCGCCGTCACCATCGGCATCGCCAACTTGAGTGGTACGTTTTGACGGCAACTTGCCGTAGCCTTCTTGCCAAGCCAACAGATCCGTGCCATCCACTTTACCGTCGTTGTTGAAGTCGGCGGTCAGACGTGGGTCGGCACTCGCTTCTCCCACGCGAAAGGCCACGCGGTTGGGAAAGTACAACACGTCGCCGAATAATGTACTGCCAAAGGGAACCTTGAACTGAACATTGCTGAACTGACCCGTGATCGAAGTAGCAGTCAAGAGATCGATCATCGTGCCGGGGGCCGCATTGAAACCGCCGGCCAGAGACAAGGCTAGCGTACCGCCAAGCTGGGCCGTGCCTGTTTTCAATAGGCTGGAACCATTGCCGAAAAAGGAATCGCCCAAAACCATATCGAGAATCCCAGTGGGCATTTGCACAAACGCAGTATTGGTCATGTTCAGACCGCCGAAAACACGTCCCGGTGCGACGCGCCCAGCATTCTCGAAACGAGCGACATTCACCGTGCCGTTGCCGTGAACGCGACCCGTGTTCATGATGTTGTCACCAATGACGGTCGATGCGATTCCCATCGACAAATCGCCAGCCATCGTCCAAGTATCAGCGATCCCCGTATTCACATTGAGTGTCGCGCCCGTTTCGAGCACGATATTGCCGCGATATTCTTGGGTGCCATTCGTGCGAACGATACGGTTGGGCGTGAGGTCCAGCCGCTTGCCGGCGCGAATCGTGGTGTTGTGGGTGAGCGTATCGACACCCCACAGAAACGTGTTGGGATTGATCGTGCTGTTGGCGTCGACGACCAGATTGCCAACTTGATTGATGGTGGCGGTACCGGTGAGTTGGCCCCCCGACATTGTGGTCTGGCGAGGAAGGTAAAGACTTGAGACCGAAGCGGTCATCACGCCCCCGGTACGGACTTGCAACGGGACATTGAGAGCGTAAGTGGTAAAGCCACCTATGACAACGCTTGGGGTTGGCGAGCTTGTGTCGGGGCTCAACTCAAGGACACCGCCATCCGTAGGCAACGCGGTATCAACCACTCTGAAGGCAGCCAAGCCGATCTCAGTCGGAAAATCTTCCGGAACAAGCGGATTGGGCATCGCCACGCTGGTGGACCCCTGAATCGCGAGGGTGCCGTTGCCGATGAAGTTGCCACCGCGCAACGTACTGGGACCCGCGAGAACGAGCGTGTCGTTGGCATCAGGAATGTTCACCACCGCAGGATTATTGAGAATTACTGGGGCCGTGATCAGCGATTGGCCGTTCACATCGACCTGCCCGCCAATGGTCACTTGCGACCCGGCGAGCGTGGCAAACTGAGTGTCATCCCCACCGCCATTGAAATTAAGATTGCCTTTCATGTTCCAGGGCTGCGTGAACCTCATGGTTCTTGTCTCGGCGATGCCGGCGCGGCCGTTGAAATCATCTGCCAATGGTCCGAACACCGAGAGGTTACCGATCGTGGCCGAGATTTGGCCCGTTTCAGCCCCCGTGCCATCGAGATCGAGCTTGGCGCCGACTCCAGAAGTGCCTAGCGACAGCGTGCCGCCGAAGCCGAAGAGCAAAAACGTGCCGCCGCTGATCGTGCCATTGTTGACAAGCGTGCCGCCGACGCGCGTGGCGCCAGCACCCATGAGCGTGCCGTTAGGCGAAATCGTCAAATCGCGATCCACGTCGACCGAGCCTTTCGGATCGAAAATATTCACGATGCCGTTGTTGATGAACAGCCGGTCGGTCTGAAATGTCGCAAAAGTGTCGCTGAGGCTCCCCACGTTCAAATCACCGCGAGTGCCGTTATTGCCGATATTGGTGTCGCCCGCCACAAACAATTTCTTGCCTTTGACGTTTAACGACGAGGCATCGCTAATGGTGAGCGCCTTGGCGGTTCTTGTGATGGGGATTATGCCATCGGATTGAACGACTAGGCCACCGTGGCGGATAAACACTTCGTTGTCGAGGTCCGGCACCTGCCCGCCGATCCAGTTGAGCTTTGTGTTCCAACTATTCGACTGAGCACCCAGAAAATCGACGCGGGGCAGATTGAAATTGTCATGGTAAATGAGCTGCCAGCTATTACCGTTCGGGACCAGTGCGACCGATTCGTTGTACATAGCCAGAATATCCGTCGCGGATGCCAGCCGCCGTTCCGAACTTGCTGAGCTCGTATTCGGCCAATCCGTCATCAATACCGGGTCGAGCGCGATTTCATAGCCGGGCGCCTCACGCACACCCAAACTTTGCCCGCCCACCGTATTCGAGTTGAAATCGTAGACCGATTCATTGAACGTGTAGTTGATCCCGAGATGATGGCCGATCTCGTGCATCACGATGCTTAGCAGGTCGATCTTGCCATGCGCGGGCGAACCGGAGCTGGAGAAGCCGTTAAAGCCCGTCTCCAATAAAGCGGGAGGCGTGCCGCTGAACCCCGCCTCGACATCTGCGGAATTCATGTCGCGGACCAGCGTCTGGCCCATCGTGCCGAATTCTTCATTCGAGAACGGGGTGGGATCAAAAAACCAATTTCTGAAATTGCCGTTCGAATCCTTCGTGTCGATCTCAATGTTGTTGGTGCCGAAACCCAACTGATCATAATGCTCGCCGAGAGTGTTGCCGCCCAGATTGGACCAGGAGAGGTCAAAATGGTAACTCCGATTGTCAAGAATGTAGCTCTCCCACAAATCCGCGGCTGCCCGCGTAATCCGCCTGAGTTCCGTGCCATTGGGATCAAACGACGGTTTATCGCGTTCGTCGTAGCTAAACGAAATCGTGATCGCCCGTGCCCGGGGCAACGGCAACAACAGGCAGGTAAGCATCATGACGATACCGAGACGAAACCAGGGAGAATCGCAGATCGTCGCCGTGGAGCGGGAAAACTGACGCACTGCAAGTAGGCGGGTTTGGCGGAACATGAGGGAATTTCCTTGTTTTGAGTGTGTAAGAGCAATTGGCCTTACAGTTTCAAGCGCCAAGTCGCCCCCGTTGTTACAGCAGCCCTTTTAAGCGCCGCCGCTTGCGGCGGGCTTTCTCCACAGCCCACTTGCAACAAGCTCCGTGACTCAATCCAAGGAGTTGGTCGCCGTCAAAAATCCTGCTAAAATTGGGTATTCATCCTTATCCCGCTTTTCAAGATCACTCCCCATTCAGGAACATCGCGCCATGTCTCGCTCGACGCGTCGTTATTTCTTGCAGCAAACTGCCCTCGCTGGGGGCCTCCTGGCGCTCACTCCGCGATCCTTCGCCGCCAGTGCCAACGAACAAGTGAACATGGGCATCATCGGCCTCGGCTGGCGCGGCGGCGATTTGCTCAAAGCCTTCAGTGAGTTGCCCGGCGTAACCATCGCAGGAATCTGCGATCCTGACAGCGACTTGGTCGATCAGCGTTCCCAGGAATATCCCCAGGCCAAAACTTACAGCGATCTGCGCCAGATGTTGGATTCCCCCGACATCGATGCGGTCGCCGTCGCCACCTGCAACCATTGGCACTGCCTCGCCGCGATCTGGGCCATGCAGGCGGGCAAGCATGTCTACGTCGAGAAACCACTCTCAAACGCGCTCTGGGAAGGCGAGCAGGTAGTGAAAGCCGCCACCAAGTACGACAAAATTTGCCAAGTCGGCACGCAACAACGCTCCGCACCCATGCAAGCGGAAATCAAATCACTCCTGCACGATGACAAACTGATCGGCCCAATCGATTGGGTGCGCGTGAATCGCTTCGGTCTACGTGCGAGCGTTGGCAAACGCGACACCCCGCTCGAACCCCCCAAGACCGTCGACTACAACATCTGGTTGGGCCCTGCCCAGGACCAGCCCCTTTATCGCGATAAGTTCCATTACGATTGGCACTGGGATTGGAATACCGGCGCGGGCGAAATGGGCAACTGGGGCGTGCATATTGTCGACGACGTGCGGAACAATATTTTCCGTGATTCCGTCGCATTTCCCCAGCGCGTTGCCGCCGCCGGTGGACGATTTGCTTGGCACGACGCGGGCAATACTCCCAACATTCACTTCGCAATCCTCGACACAGGGACCATCCCCGTGGTGATTGGGTTGTCGAATATCGCCGCCGATGCCGACCACAAAGTGCAACCCCGTTGCACCGGTCCCGGCAGCGGCTATATCGCCTACTGCGAAGCAGGCCGGCTAGAGGGCCAGCGGGGCAATGCAAAATTCTTCGATTCCGATGGTAAGGTCATCAAGGAAATCCGTGGGACCGACGGCATGGGCGTCCATCAGCAAAACTTCATCGACGCGATCCGCAACAGTTCGCCGGGTTCGCTCAACGCTCCCGTCGAAGTCGGACACCACTCGTCAGCGTGGTGCAATTTTGCGAACTACGCCTATCGTGTCGATGCCAAAGATGCCAGTCAACCGTTGGCAGAGTTTGACTTCGACTTTGCTACCGGCGTCGGCGCGGGAAAAATGCTTATCGAGCTCAGTCGGCTTATCGAGGTTCACGACAAACAATTTCCTCGCGAAGGCCTACAACTGGGACCGGTGCTGAGGTTTGATGCCGCGAAAGAGCAGTTCACGGGCAAACATGCCGACGCGGCGAATAAGTTTTTGCGCACGCCAGGGCGTGAAAAATTTGTCGTGCCAGAAGTGAGTTAGTCACCTAGCCGGATCGCAACGCGATCCGGGATGATAGACATTTTACCTCGCCCTCCCGGATCGTGTTGCGATCCGGCTAGGCCGATTTCAGCGCGAGCATCACGAACTCGCTGATCGAGTGGGAAATACTGCCGACATGGACGATCTCGCCGCTGTCGGGATCGGTATAACGAGCTTGGCTGCCGCGCAGAAACATCGCCGGGTGCATCGCGGAAATCACCGCGCGGCCCGTTGGTTTCAACACGCGGCGCGCTTCGCTGAAAAAACCGTCAAGATTGCGAATGTGCTCGAGCACCAAACCGCTCACCACCGCGTCGAATTGTTCATCGCCAAACGGCAGCGGCTCATGCAGATCGTGTTGCAAGAACTTCACTTGCTCGGCAAACGGCTTTCGACTTGCTTCGGCAAGCATTCCCTCGGAAAAATCCACCGCCGTGACCTGGGTTCCCTGCTCCGCCAGCCACAACGCGTGCCGACCCGTGCCGCAACCCATGTCTAGCACCGCAAGACCCTTGACGTCGCCGAGCGCGGCACGCACTTGCGGTTCTTCCAGCGCAACGAGCGGGTTGGCATCGTGGTCGTACACCACCGCCCAGCGATCGTAGCCTGTCTGAACTTTGGAGAGTAAATCGGACATGGTCATTCCTTACATAGCCGACCCATCTTGGGTCGGTTAAATTTTTGTGACCGTATCACCGGTGCGAATGAGACCTGACTGAATCACTTTGGCATTGATGCCGCGCAAGTGCAGCCGCTTGCCCTCTGGCGAGTTGACGAACTTGGTGGCGTCGGTGCCATAACGGCTCGCGAATTTCTTGCACCCGGTGTGTGGCTCGGCGGTCACTTGCAATATGGCCGTGCCGATGGCGATCTGCGAACCGGGCGGGAGATTCTCATCGCTTAAATCGAGGTCAAGATACAACTGATCACCGGCGAGTTGCCACCGTTCGCGGTCCTGGGCCAAGAGGGCCGTCACGCGGCTGTTCATGATGTTGATCTGCGAATCGGGGTTCGCAGGCGCAGTGGGGTCGCGAAAGTCGCCCCGATTGAGCCAGCTATCGCCGATGAGCCCCTCGGCCACGCTCAGCTCGGCTTCAAACAGCATCCGCCGCTGGTTCTCGGCTGGTCGGCAGACGATCATTTCCAGCACACCGTTGTCGGGGGGCGACTGACGGATGTGATCGAGCTGAGCTTCCATTTCGGCAAGTGTGAGATGCTGTGTTTGGTGCATGAGTGGATCCTCGACAACAAACGGGATTGGGATGATCCCGGCTAACGGAACGACAAGCATTGGCTCCCACGGGTTCACCTCTTCGACGGCTTGCCCATCAATCGCCGTAGAAGCGTGATCTGCCCCACGTGGACAAGCTCGTGCAGGGGGCTGTACTCGATACCGCCGAGCACGGTCTTAAATGCCGGGTGCGGTTTTTCGAGGGGGACGTCGACTTCCGCATCCGTCTTGTCGGCGAGTTCACTGAGCACTTGCGCTTGCATGTTGTCGAAAATGCTTTTGATTGTGGCGACCGACGGATTATTCTCCGCCCCCGCGACAGGGGTCGAACCAATTTTGAAACTGTCCCAAAAGGTTTGTGGGATCAGTGTCTCATCTGCCGCTATGCGGCCACGCAGGCGAAACAGACAAAGGCCATACTGCGACGCCGCGATATGCGCAACTTGCCAACCGATGTGCGTGACAAACCCCGGCGGCGTCCAAAACCAATCGGCTTCATTGAGATCATCAAGGAACTGACTGGTGTACATACGCGCGAACTTGATTCGCTCAGCTGCGGCTTGCAAACGGTCTCGGGACATAGCGCGATCCTTGGGCGGTGGATTGAGCCGGGTCATCTCAACCCCGGCCGTCACTCACGATTATTCACTTTACCCTCAGAGCCGCAATCCACCTGTGTGGTTCAGATCGCGCACAAAAACAGCCCAGCGCAATCCTTGCGCCAGGCTGGGAGAACAATGTGCGTTGGTGCCAATTACGCCGTCGGGCGACGGAAATATTGGTAAGCCGACAGGACTTCGTAGAGGTCGCGTGAAATCGTCACGTCGTCCAACTCGAAATCGCCCAGCCAAGTCCGTTGGCTTTCGACGGCATCGACGATCAAGGGAAGAATTTCGCCAAACGAGACGGTCACGCTATCTTCGCCCGACTCGTTCTTGGAGATGACCCGGGATTCAACTTCCACGGGACCACGATAAATCTTGAGATGCGTATGCATGTCGAGGGTTCCTTCCCATCGCGATTGGACTGATTGAGGGGCGCAGGCATCCTGCCGGGCGCGTGTTTAGCGGCGCCCCCCGGTCCGTGTCGTAACTATCGGCGCTGGTGTTGAGCCGACTTGCACTGAACTTCAAAAAATTGCCGACTTTTCCTGCGGTGACTGCTAGCACGCCTACGGGAAGTTTGCGGTCTGTTGCCCTATGGGCTTGCAACACTGGGAGATCGAAGCGAAGATCGGCGAACCGACCCTTGCTAGCAGCGTAAAGAGGGAATCTCTAGGAATAGGCATGGACTTCAAAGAACGACTTCACCGTGCGACCGAACGGGGCCAACAAGCCCGCGATGCCAAAGCGCGCGACGAGGCGGCCAAGGCTCTCAGCGAGGAAGAATGTCGCCGCCTACACAGCAAGTATCGGCTGGAACTCACCGATCATATCGAAAACTGCTTGAAGCAACTGGCCGACAATTTCCCCGGCTTCCGCATCGCACCCGTTGCCGACGAAAAGGGTTGGGGCACCACCATCTACCGTGATGATCTCACGCTCAACGCTGGACGTCGCGACAATCTGCTCAGTCGGTTCTCCATGACCGTCGCTCCGCACAACCAATATCATGTGCTGTCGGTCGACGCGCGGGGCACGATTCGCAACAAGGAAGTTTTCACCCGCAACCATTACCATCTGCTCAAAGACGCCGATCTCGACACTTTCAAGCAGCTCATCGAACAATGGGTGCTGGAATACGCCGAGCAATACGCGGCGGTGTAAAACTTTACGCTTCCGCGAGGGCAAGTTCCTTAAGCGCGTCGAGGCACTCAATCACCGTTTCACGGCTCGTGTCGCGCCAGCCTTCGCGGCGCTGCGCGATGATGGCGAGTTTGAATTGCTCAAACGCATCGGCCAGATCATCGGACAACAGCTCGACGTTCACATTGAGCGGTGTGCGCTTCGCTTGCGGTTTCGCGGAGGAGACTTCTTTCTCATCAGCTTCTTCGCCGCCCGCTGAAGCGGGCTCGCCGGTGGCGACTGGTTTCACGCTTGCCGTCTTCGCGGAAGCGGGTGGATCAATCGCAGGTTCTTCCGGGGTCGCTGAAGCGACACCCGCCGTCATGTCGTCGAAGTCGGGGGATTGTGCGAGCTCCGCGCGTTGCTCTGCGGCGGGTGTGCCGAGGGTTTCCCAGCGTTTGCCCCGCATCTGCGAGACGGACCACTCGTTTTGAATCGCACCTTCGAGCCACATGGGGGCGTCATCCCAATCGAGACCCGCTTGGAAGTGACTCCAATACAGCCCCGGGTATTGCTCGAACTCCGCGCCAAAACGCTGAAACACGCGGCGCAGTCGGCCGACGTGTTGGCTGGTCACCCCACCGACAAGCTGTGCCCAAGCTTCATCGGAATAGTCCGTCACGGGTGCCCCCGCAGTGAGCAATGCTTCGCGCCATGCGCAAATGATGCGGCCCTTTTCCCAGTTGGTCGTGCTGACGAGCCGATTCCATTGACCCACGAATGGCTCGCTCGATTGCGCCAAATCGACTTCAGCGACGGACGTATCGACAGAGTTCTTGGTACTTCTAGCCATGTGATGACAATTCCTTGTGCAGAGACAGATTCCTAAGCTGCTTGTGATGAGCAGTGACCTGGGGGGCGGATTCTATCACGGCTATCAGGGAAGCGACTACTAGCAACGTGCCGCAAGCGACGAAGAAATTCACTGTCCAACAGAGTACGACGCGGAGGAATCGTTATTGCTCGCAGATTTTCACATTCACCGCGAAGAAGTGGTCCGGCCAACTCGCGTAACCGTCTTCAAGCGCGCGGGGGATAACTTGTCGACAACACTTTGTTATCCGACCGGCGCACGCTCATCAGCAACAAAGTCGCAAGTCTTGTGAGCCCCGTCACAGAACGGCTTGTTTGCCGACTGGCCACATCGACAGAGTGCAATCGCCGGTTTATCGGTGCTGAGCACAAACAAATTTCCGGCCGAATCGGCAAGCGTGAACGGGCCTTCGATCACCAAGGGACCATTGGGACGCAGGCGAATTTTTACGTCGGACATGGCATTGCTCCTCATTTAGCCGCGACGCTTGCGTCGCGTTCTGTTCAGCGCGACGCAAGCGTCGCGGCTAAATATTATTTTTGCGCGGCGGCTTGCTCGCTCGGATGCAACAGAAACAACACACGCATCGGTTGCTCCTGGGCCACTTCTTCTTTAGTAGCGAGCTTTTTGTAGAGCTGCGCGGCCTGCTGTTGGCGTGCGTAGCCATAGAATTGGTTGCGGCGGTTATTGACTTCAGTTTCGAGTTGTTGCAACTGGGGGGACTGCCCGCCACCTCGGAATTTGGTGGCCCAGCCTTGTTGTTGCAAGCCCGCTGCTAAGTCTCTGGAAATGGGGGGCTCTGCCGTTGGCTGGATGTCGCTATTTTTCACGGGGTTGGGCAGCGAGTTCAGCACGGAAATCACCCCTTGTTGCTCGGGGGTAATGCTGTAACCCTTGGCCTCGGCACGATTGCGCGCCGCGCGCTCGTATTGTTGATAGCCCAAGAGCCGCTGTTTCTCGGGCAGGAGATTCGTGCCGCTTGCCGAAGGATCGATGCTCACGGCCTCGATTGCTTCGGTGTCGTTATTGCAGCCGAAAAGAATTTGCTCAATCTGTTTTGGCGGAGCTTCCACAAGTACCATCTCGGTTTCCGTCGATTTTGATTCGCTGGAAGACGCTGTTGGTGCCGCGCCTCCAAGTCCACCGGCGGGTGCCGACAAAGCTCTCGCACTCGGTGTCGCCTCGGCCACGGCAGAATCCGCGGCTACGCTACTCTTGTTGCCAGCAATTCCACTCACGCGGTCAGCATCCACCGTGTCATCCAAGACTTGCACGCCGTTGGATAGGAGCAAGCGATCAAAGCGCTCGGTGCCGCTACGTAAATCAGTGAGCGTGAGATGCACGATGCCCAACTCCGCGTCGACTTTGGTGAACGCATCTAGGGTGCGGCCATTCACGGGGGGTTGTGTTCGGGCCAATTCCGTTCCCAGCGCGACCCCGGCGGATGCACCTTCTTCCAAAACGGCGACCTCCTCGGCAGCAGGCGCAACGGCCTCCGGAGCGCTGGCAGCATCCCCATCTGACGTTTCAGGGGCTTCAAACGCAGGAATTGTCCGTCCAACAGCCGGTTGGTCACGCAATTCTCCGCCACGCACTTCCACCTTCGCCAAATCGCCGTTCTCGGGCCGATCCTCTTGGGTGAACATCAACACCAGCGCGGCAGCAATCGCCAGCGCCGGCCACACCAGTCGCCGCAACGGACCGGGCCGGTACTCAGGCAGCGCAACGGGCTGCTTGTCGGTGACTTGCCCCAGAACCGCCGAGCGGACATCTTCCGTCGCGGCAAGCTTCGGCAACGAACGCAGCGTGCCAGAAAGGGCTTGAATTTCAGCAACAAGCTCGCGGGCTGCGGGATCAGACTTCAACCGCGCCTCAACGACCGCGCGTTCAGCGGCGGTGAGCTCGCCATCCACATAGGCGCTCAGCAGTTCGTCGTCGAGGTTCGTGTTGTTATTGAGTTTATCCATAGCCAGATCAATCAACTAAAATAGCTCTCGCGAAGGCGCTAAGGCGCAAAGTAATATGTCGATAATCTTTGCGCCTTAGCGCCTTGGCGAGAGATCTTCCCGAGCATTAAACAGCAAACTCTCTAATCGTTCCTTCAGTTGCAGCCGCGCCCGAAACAAGCGGCTCCGCACGGTCCCCACCGGCAAATCCAAAATCTCGGCGATGGCTTCGTAACTGCAATCTTCCATTTCCCTCAGCACCAGAATATCGCGGTGTTCTTCGCTGATCTCCAGAAGCGCCGCCTGCACCAACTCAGCCTGCTCCACGCGGAGGGCCGTCTGTTCGGGTGGCAGGCTGTGGTCCACGGGTTCGACTCCGCTCAGTTCTCGGATTTGTTCAACCGATTGTTCGTCGCGCCGCCGCTTATTCTTCCGCCGATGCGAGCAGGCCAGGTTCAACGCCACGCGGTACATCCAGGTGTAAAACTGCGACGACCCGCGAAAGGTTTCCAGCTTCGTGTACGCTTGCACAAACGCATCTTGCAGCACCTCGCTCGCATCGTCCGGCGAACCGAGCACCCGAGTGAGCGTGTTGAACAAACGGTCTTGATACCGCTCGACCAAGTCGCCGAACGCCTGACGGTTGCCAGCCAAGGTGGCCTGCACCAAGAGCGCGTCGGTGCGTACCTCGGCCCTCGGCCCGTCCGCAGCGGTATGCTGTTTGTCAATCACGCGCTTCTCTGTTGGACTTTTGACGCTGGCAGTCGAAGATTAGTTCCATTCGGTAGCTAATAGCCGCCGGCGCAAGCCGGTGGTCAGGCGGTTCAGTCCACCGGCTTGCGCCAGCGGCTATTCCTAACGTAATGACTCCCCACCTGCTACCATTGGAACATGGACCCACTTACCTGGATAGACGAAGAACTGCGGCGGCTCGAAAGTGCCGATCTGTTGCGGAGCTTGCCGCCGGGGTTGCGGGCCGCGCGGGCCGTGGTGGAAATCGCCGGGCAGTCGGTCATCAACTTCGCCTCGAACGACTATCTGGGCCTCGCGGCGGATGAGCGGTTGGCCAATGCGGCGGCCGAGACCTTTCGCGAGCAAGGGGTAGGACGGGGAGCAAGCCCCTTGGTGTGTGGCCGGTCGTCGATTCACGAGCAACTCGAACAGCGGCTCGCCGAATTTTTGGGTACCGAAGCGGCGCTCCTCTTCCCCACAAGCTTTGCCGCGAATGCGGGGATCATTCCCGCCCTTGCGGATGACGGAGACGCGATCTACGGCGACGCCAAAAATCACGCGAGCATTATCGACGGCTGCCGACTCTCGCGGGCCGAGCGACATATTTATCCGCATGTCGATATGCAGGCTCTTGCTTCGCTACTTGCCCAAGGAAAAAAGTATCGGCGGCGGTTGATCGTGACCGACACGCTGTTCAGCATGGATGGCGATTTGGCCCCCCTGCCCCAATTGGCAAAACTCGCCGCCGAACACAAGGCGATGCTGATGGTCGATGAGGCGCACGCCGTCGGCGTGTTCGGAAAAACCGGCCGAGGCGTGGTTGAGCATTTTTCGACAGAGTGCCCCGAGTTAGCAACACAGGTACACATTCGCGTCGGTTCGTTTGGAAAGGCGCTCGGCAGCGCGGGGGGATTCGTGTGCGGCTCGACCGCGCTGGTGCGCTGGCTGGCGAATCGCGCCCGGACTTACGTGTTCTCGACGGCACACCCCGCCGGCATCAGTGCTGCCGCGCTCGTTGCACTAGATTTAGTCGACCGCGAACCGGAACGCCGTCGCGGACTGATCGAGCGTGCCGCGAACTTGCGTAGCCGACTTCGAGAACAAGGTTGGCATACGGGCCGGTCGGTGAGCCAAATTATCCCCATCGTGATCGGCTCGGCAAACCGCACGATGCAGATTGCCCAGGGGTTGCGAGACCGGGGCATCTGGGCTCCCGGAATTCGGCCCCCTTCGGTCCCAGACGGGGAATCACTACTGCGGCTGGGCTTCACCGCCGCGCATACCGAGGACATGGTCGAGCGATTGTTGGCTGCGCTTGGGGATCTGCACTGATAGCCGCAAGCGGCAGCTCGCGGTGACACTTGCTCGACCGCCGGCTACCGCCTGCGGCTAGGACTGCGGTTTTCCGCGCGAATGTGCCGATTCTGCGGATCAGCCGCACGAACGTAAGTTCCCACCCAGTAAAAACTTGACGCTCGCCCCTGGGGCACTTACCATCGAAACTAGGAGAGCTTGCCTCTTCTATCAGGTTTAACAGTGAAGTCGCACTCTTCCCCGGCGGGAGTTTTTTCCTTGGCGCTCGTTCTGCAAATCGTGTTGGGCATCCTTCTGCTGATGGGGCTCGTGTCCATCTTCCTCGCCACCAAGCATTGGCATTGGAGTTGGGTGACGATTGTTGCCTTCATCCTGCTGAGCACCATCGGTTATTTGTTCCTCGCGGCTGAGACAATGCGGATTCATCGCAACTTGCGAATGAACCTGGCTCGCCTGGAACAAAACGTCGCCACTCTGGAACAACAAAACGAAACGCTCCTCCGCGGAGCCAACGATGCGCCCGGCATCTTGCAACTTAAACATGAGTTGCAAATGGTCACGCTTGAACGAGGTCGTGCTTGGCGGCAAGTCGCCCCGGCGGGCGCGCCCGACAAGGATGGCCGCTTTGCCGTCACGATTGAAAGCCCGACGCCCCATGGTCTCGAAGTCGATACGATTGTGTATGCCTTTGAAGCGGGAGGTTCCAATCCCAATGCACCTGCCGATGGCAAGCAGTATCTGGGTGATTTTCGCGTGGTGGAAGCGACCGACAAGGGTGCTGTGCTCGAAGCTGTGAATCTGTTGGATCAGCGCACCGGCGAACGTATCGCTAACAGCGAAGCGCCTTGGAATCTGTACGAAACCATGCCGGTGGATCGTTACAAGACCTTTGCGGAATTGAGCGAGGAAGATGTTCGCAAACTGCTTCCCGAAGCCATCGTCGAAGAATACTTGCGACATGGCCAGGAAGCGACCGCCGACGATGATCCCCGCAATGTCGTGGGCTATGACGAGAATGACCAGCGGCTCGCTCCCGAGGATTTGGCTAAAGCCGTGAAGAAAGTCTACAACCGCCCGCTGCGGGATTATGCATTTTTGTTCTCTGAACTTGCTCGGCAAAAAGTGGTGCTGATGGCCCGCGTGGATGCTGTGCGCGAGGACAACGCGAAGTTAGAAGTAGCGATCGCTAGCGCTGAAAAACTTACCACATTCCGGGAAGAAGAGACAAAGCTCATGACGAGCGATCTCACGAGCATGAAAAAAGATCGCCAAGCCATCGAAAAACATCTCCAAATGGTGAAGCGTCAACTCGACAACGCCAGCGAGCTGATCGACAAATTGCTGGCCACGAACTCGAATCTTGCCGAGGAGCTTACCCAACGGGAAGCGTCTCTCAAGCAAATGATCGACGCCGTGGCCCCCGCGCCAGCGACGTCCGTTTCGCTCCCCTAAGCGAGCGGGGGACGTAAGTCCCCTGCATCTCCGCCCCGATGCAAGCCTGCAGGGGACTGACGTCCCCCGCTCGCCTTGTTCGCGGTTTTCTTGCCGTAGTCTCACAACGCGCTGTGAGCTACTATTCAGGCATGGGACTCTACGACCGCGACTACGCACAAGACACTGAACCGGGCTTTCACCTTAACGCTCCGCAAATGCTCACCACTCAATTGGTGTTGGCGACCGTGGGGGTGTATCTGTTGCAGATTTTTCTCGGACCCACGTTTACCAATCGCTTCGAACTCACTGCGGATTGGTATCAACAACCATGGAATGTCTATCGTCTGCTCACCTACGGCTTTTTGCACGACGACAGATCCGTCATGCATATCGTGTTCAACATGTTTGGCCTGTGGACGTTTGGCAAACCCGTGGAACAACTCTATGGCCGCGCGCGATTTGGCTGGTTCTACTTCACCGCGATTGTGTTTTCCGGGCTGGTCTGGTCACTGTCCGAAATGGCTACACCGGGACCAAGTGGAGCCGCCGTGGGTGCTTCCGGTGGCGTGGTGGCAGTTGTGATTTTGTTCGCTCTGAATTTCCCCCATGTTAAAGGGATGGTCTTTCCAATTCCTTTCCCGATTCCCATGTGGATTCTGGCAACCGGTCTGGTACTGATGGATTTATCGGGCGCGCTCACACGTGCAGGGGGAGTTGCTTTTACTGCTCATCTGGGGGGAGCCTTATTCGGCTGGATTTTCTATCAGACGGGTTGGACACCAGAAAGTTGGTTCAACAAACTCACCGGACCTTCACGGCCACGCAAACCAAATCTGCGCGTGGTGGAACCCGATGATGACGATGCCACGGAGAGCCAAGTGGACGAGATTCTACGGAAGATCCAGGAGCAAGGCCAAGAGAGCCTCACTTGGCGGGAGCGCAGGATTCTGGAAAAGGCGAGCCGCGAGTATCAGAATCGGCGGAAGTAAATTCATCGAATAAGGATGGCAGTCATGGCACGAGGCCAACGCAAAATCTTCTGGGGACTTGTGGCACTCGTGCCGGTAGCGGTCGCCTACGGTTGGCGCGACTCACGGGAAACGAAAGTCGCCACGGCGGCGACTGTCGCAAAGACAGCATCACTGCCTCCAGCGGATGGCATGATTCAGCTTCAGGGCGGCACGTTTCTCATGGGCACGCCGAGGCCCAGTCCCGACGATCAACGTCCCGTCCATCGCGTGGTGCTCGCACCATTTTCGCTGGATGCCACACACGTCACCAATCGCGAGTTTGCCCAGTTCGTCGCCGACACCGACTATCGCACGACCGCCGAAGAACGCGGCGAATCACTGCTGTTTGATCGCAAACAAGGAAACTGGCAGGAAGTGGCTGGCGTTTGCTGGCGGCATCCCACGGGTGCGGACAGCTCTCTCGCCGGCAAAGACAATTATCCCGTGGTGCATGTCAGTTGGTACGACGCGGTCGCTTATGCCACCTGGGCCAACAAGCGATTGCCGAGCGAAGCGGAATATGAGTTTGCCGCCCGGGGGGGATTGAGCGATGCCCAGTTTCCATGGGGTCGCGAGTTCAGCACCGGCCACCAACTCCAAGCAAATTATTGGCAGGGGAAATTCCCGCTCACCAATTTGGAACAAGACGGTTACTTCGCGGTCGCGCCGACCAAGGCGTTCCCCGCGAATCCCTATGGACTGTATGAAATGGCGGGGAATGCGGCGTCTTGGTGCGGCGATTGGTACGCCGCCGACGCCTACGGCCAGAGCGTAGGTGGGAAGACCACCGGCCCAGAGACCGGCACCGAGCGCGTACTACGTGGTGGAAGCTGGGCCGCGACCGACGATAAAGGGGCGGGACTACACGTGGGGGATCGGGGTCATGCCCCACCCGAGCAAACCTCGGATCGCGTAGGGTTCCGCTGTGCGCGGGATATAGTTAATTAAACAGGCTTGGTGCGGTTAGAAACTTAGAGTCTATCCGGAAACTGATCTGGTCGTAATTCCTGATTTCGGCGATGGTTGGCGTTTTCCTCTCACGCAAAGGAGTGCGCTGGATGTCGACCACCACGAACCCTCGGAAGGCCTATGCCACGGAT